>Ga0082335_1000093_pt1:145000-243397 | contig 243397 bp, 226 predicted proteins | sample Subgrocontami58m_FD_72375 | JGI IMG/M metagenome (GOLD analysis project Ga0082335, IMG submission 72375) | Subsurface groundwater microbial communities from S. Glens Falls, New York, USA - GMW37 contaminated, 5.8 m (SPADES assembly) (version 2) ... | reverse complement strand
CCCGCATCCAGCGGGTAAACCGCCAGGCAGGTGAAATTTCTTTACAGTATTTTTAATTTCTTTTAGCATGGGATTTTGGCGGAAGTTATCTGACTATCAGTATATAATAAGTGAATACTATTACAAAGGCGGTAAATAGCAGGAAAAAATAGAAAAATATCCTGGGTCTTTTGTGAAGCCTTTTAATATATGATTCTATCATGTGCTGTTGGGCTTCATTTATCTGGTCGTATTTTACTCCTAAAAATAAGGCGTTAAATTCAGGTTCAGATACTTTAGCGGACCACTGGACAGTGGCAAGGGAAATTACCGGAGGCGCGCTGGGCGGGATATTTATAAAAACTTTTATTCTTGTCTTATTAGCTAAAAAATCAGCTGTCGCCTGCTCTCTATCCAGCTTACTTTCGATAAGCAAACCTCCTCTGGCAACATTTTTTGTTACGCCCTGCAATATGCTGCCGACAGGTTTGCCATATTCATCCAGGCACTGGAATTTAACTGGAAATGCCCTGTATATCCTCGGGTATTTCCTGTGTTCTATTTTTGTAGCTTGTGATTCCATAAATTTTCTGGTAGCGGCGAGTGGACTCGAACCACTGACACCCCGGGTATGAGCCGAGTGCTCTGACCAACTGAGCTACGCCGCCATGGATTTTAAATTATACCATAAATATAATCTTATACAAGAATTTATATCACTTTACCAGGCTATTGGCAACAATAAACGCGGCAAAGACAATTGACACCATCGACATAAGCTTAAGCAGAATATTTAAAGACGGGCCGCTTGTATCTTTGAATGGGTCCCCTACTGTATCTCCGACTACAGCCGCCTTATGAGACGGGGTGCCTTTCCCGCCATAAGCTCCGCCTTCTATATATTTTTTTGCGTTATCCCATGCACCGCCAGCGTTTGCCATTAGGATTGCGATAACAAATCCTGACACAAGCGAACCTGTCAAAAGCCCTACCACAGCCTCAACCCCCATCAAAAGGCCTACCAAAACAGGCGATATTATCGCAAGAAGCGAAGGCAGGATCATCTCTTTTTGCGCAGCTGCGGTAACTATTGTCACGCATTTTTCATAATCAGGTTTTGCGCTTCCATCCATGATGCCTTTTATTTCTTTAAACTGCCGCCTTACCTCTCTAACGATTTTCCCTGCTGCGCTTCCTACTGACTTTAACGTCATAGAACAAAACAAAAATGGAAGCATTCCGCCTATAAATAACCCTGCTAAAAGGTTTACATTGAGAAGGCTTAACGACAGCCTTTCACCTAAGCCTGCCACGGTCTCGTTAAACGCCACTATTAAAGCCAATGTCGTAAGCGCTGCCGAACCTATCGCGAAACCCTTGCCTGTAGCTGCGGTTGTGTTCCCTAAAGAATCCAGAGCATCTGTCTTTTTCCTTATTTCAGGGCCCAGTCCTGCCATTTCAGCGTTACCGCCTGCATTGTCTGCAACCGGGCCGTATGCGTCTGTGGCAAGGGTAATTCCCAATGTAGAAAGCATGCCTACAGCCGCAATGCCTATGCCAAAAACCCCCATATTGTAATTTGTACTGCCTCCTGCTATATAAAATGCGCCCATAATCGTAACGCAGACTGCTATTACAGGGATCGCGCTGGAAAGCATACCCATTGACAAACCTTCTATTATAACTGTAGCAGGCCCTGTTACAGAAGCATCAGAGACCGCTTTTGTCGGCCAATAAGAAGATGATGTAAAAAATTCAGACGCAAACGAGATCACTATCCCGCAAACAAGGCCAAATACTATAGCCCAGAATATGCCGATGTGTTCGGGCCCCAGGATTGTCCTTACAGCAAAGAAACTTCCTATAGTTACTAATATGGACGCAGAAAATATTCCGCGCCTTAAGGCATTTAACAATTGTGCCTGGCCAGCCTTTTCCTTTGTGCTGACAAAAAATGTCCCTACTATGGATGATAAAATACCTATCCCGGCTATTGCCAGCGGCAGCATAATGCCGGCAAATTCAAGCCCTGCGGCCGCGCCTAAAGCAATAGCAGCTACTATTGAGCCTATGAAAGATTCAAAAAGGTCAGCGCCCATTCCCGCGACATCGCCTACATTATCGCCTACGTTATCAGCAATAACAGCGGGGTTCCTGGGGTCATCCTCCGGTATGTTGCTTTCAACTTTGCCTACTAAATCCGCGCCTACATCCGCGGCCTTTGTAAATATTCCTCCGCCGACCCTGGCAAAAAGCGCTTGTGTGCTTGCGCCAAGGCCGAACATAACCATATTATTTGCTATGGCTAAAGCTTGCGTCTGTCCTAAAGGTAAAGTGTGAGTAGAATAAAACCATTTAAGTATCAGATACCATACTGTTAAAAATAATAACCCCACCGCCACAACACTAAGGCCCATAACCGCGCCCGATGAAAAGGCTATCTTTAGCCCTTTATTCAGGCTTTTGCGGCATGCGTTTGCGGTGCGCGCGCTCGAGGATGTAGCCATTTTCATTCCCATATATCCTGTAAGACCTGAAAAAAATCCGCCTGTTATAAACGCAAACGGCACAAACATAGAAAGATAATTAAACTTTGCCAAAAATAGCAGTATTACAAAGACAATTGCAAAAATTATTGTTACTACAATGTACTGCCTTTTTAAAAATGCGGCTGCGCCCAGCCTTACCGCAGCTGCTATTTCTTTCATTTTATCCGTACCTTCATCCTCCCGTAAAATGCGAAGCGCCAAAAAAAGCACGAATAGCAGGGTGAATACGCATGTAGCTATCAGTAAATAAGGTATACCAAGCATAAATTTTAGCTCCTTTCGCTAATAATTATTTCCACGTTGTTGTATTTTCTTTTAATATCGCCTGTTTTTTCTTTCCCTGCTATGCAGGCAGCTGTTGCCAAAGCATCTGCCAGGGTACAGCTGTCTGCGATAACAGTGGCATTGCAAAATTCTTCCTTCGGCATGCCTGTGCGCGGGTCTATTAAATGAGAATATGTTTTTGTATTATGCGTAAAAAACTTCTCATACCCGCCTGAAGTTGCCGCTGCTTTATTTTCAAGATATATTGTCTTCGTAATTTCTCCTTTCTGCGCGGGATCCTGTATCCCTATGCTCCATTTTTTAAATACATTCCTTCTGCCCAGGCAATACAGGTCTCCACCTGCGTTTACAATGGCATTTTTTATGCCGCTCATCTTTATAACCTCACAGGCCTTGTCCACGGAATAGCCTTTGGCAATTGCCGCAAGGTCTATCTGCATGAGCTTTTTCTTAAAAAAAACAGTTTTGTCGGACTTGTTCAGGGCCATGCTGCCTGAACCTATCATCTCCAGGGCTTCTTTTATTTTTTCTTCCGGCGGAAAAGTATCCTTGCCTTTATAAAACCCCCAAAGTTGCACCAGCGGCGCAATCGTTATATCGAAAGCGCCTTGCGTGTTTTTGTTTATAAGCACGGCCTCTTCTATCAAATCAAAAAGTTCGGGGCTTATCTTAACCGGCCTGTGAGAAGCTTTCCTGTTTATTACGCTGACTGGGCTTTTTGCATCAAACGTGCTTACCATTTTTTCGACCCTGTCGATTTCTGAAAAAGCCTTATTAAAGATTTTGTTAAAATCCGTCCACGCCGGCCCTCTTAAAGTAATCTCTACAAAGGTGCCCATTTTTACCTGCGTGCGCTTCTGCGTTACGTTAAACAATAAAAAAACGGTAATTGATGTCGCTAAAATAATCAACACGATACTTTTTACGTTAGGGGTTTTCATATTTTATATTTATATTATAGACAGCAATTTATCTACATCTAAATTGTCCTGGACAAGGCTTGTTATCATGTCTATCTTATCTTTATCCTTTGGCTTTATTTTTACTATCATTTCCTCTATGCGCGTTATGGCATCGTATGTGTCCTGATCAACGACCATAGCGGGTATTTTGCTTTTTTCCAGCTTTTTTCTCATAGACCGGCTCGGTATAATGCCGCATGTGAGCACAAAGCCTCTTAAGAAATCCTCCACTTTCGAGCGCCTCTGTGACTCCCTCAAAAACAGCCTTATGATGTCCTCGCGGTCCCCGGAAACGATAATCAGGTTTTTATCCTTTGCCTGCCTTAAGAGTACCTGCGGTTTTGCTGTGGCGACTATAATATTATTTATGACATTGTGCATGTTCTCGTCAGTGCCGCTTATGAGCCTGACTTTAAACTCATCCTGTATATGCTCCATGGTCGGCATATCAAGTATCCGCAAATACGGTATGACTCCTAAAACATCTATGTTGTGCTGCTTAAGGCCGAGCTTTACAAGTTCGCTTACCTTGTTGTACTTATTTGACATAACCTTGTTTATAATAACACCGGCTATGTCTACACCCTTTTTTTCAAACAATGACGCTGAAAGCATAATTTCATCAATAGGCCTTCCTATGCCTCCCTCTGATATTATTATAACTTTGGCGTTTAACATTTTAGCCACGTCGGCGTTGCAAAGGTCAAATACAGAACCGACTCCGGCGTGGCCAGTTCCTTCTATTACAACTATATCATTATCTTCTGCGATTTTCTCAAAGGCATCGGTAATCTGTTTTTCTAAGGGCTTTTTGTCCGGGTCCTTAATATATTTTTCCGTGAAGCCTCTCTCTATGGCTATGGGGCTCATGTCCTTAAGGTTTGACTTTATCCCGAAGATTTCCTCTATCAGGTAAGAATCCTCGTCTATGTTGTAGCCCTGTTCCACTAAATAGCGCTGCCCTATAGGCTTTATAAAACCTATACGTTTAAACCTTTGCTTTAAAATCGCCATAAGGCCTAAAGAGACAGTGGTTTTACCGTCGTTCTGTCTTGTCGCGGCTATAAAGATTCTCTTGGCCATAATAAACTCGCAATCTCTAACTTTAAATCTTAAGCATCCCCTGTCTGAATGCCTTTATGTAGTTTGAGCAATAAGGGTCTTCGCCTAAAAGCGCCGCCTTTGCCAAATCGTAAATTTCCTGCGGCAGCTTAAGGGTTCTATAGGTAGGATCTATGATAAGCGCATCTATGCCCGCATCCAAGGCTAAAGATATAAATACCGAGTTTAAGATGCGCCGCTGGGGCAGGCCGTACGAAACATTGCTCAAGCCCCCGACGGTCTTAATACCTTTTGCCTTAAGTTGTTTTACGCAGTCCAAAAACTTTTTTGCTTCGTATGGCTCGCTGCTTATGGGTTTAACCAGCGGATCCACGTACATATTGCTGACATCAAAAGAAGTATTTTTCTTTAAGGTATCTGCTAAATATTCTGCTATTTTTATCCGGTCTTGCATTGCCTCCGGTATGCCGCCCTCGTCCATGGTAAGGGCGACAACAAAGGCGTCTTTAGACTTTAATACGCCCTGCATTGCCTTAAGTTTTTTATCTTCCGCGGTTATTGAATTAATGAAGGGTTTACCTTTATGGATTTCTAAAGCCGCCTTTATTACCTCCGGGTCCGGGCTGTCTATGCATATAGGGGCGCTGAAGTTGCCTTGGATTATTTTAATAAGCCACAGGAGGGTTTCTTCCTCTTTCTCCAGAAAAACAGCGCAGTTTACATCTATAAATGTTGCGCCTGCTTCAAGCTGTATGCGCGCCTGCTCAATTAAAAATGCCTCGTCTTTTTTGGCTATTGCCAGCTCGATGGATTTTCTTGAACTGTTTATGCGTTCGCCGATTATAAGCATTTGTTGATTTGTTTGTCGTAGGAGGATTCTATGGTTTTAATTAACGCAAAAAGCATGTCATTTACTGGAGTCTTTATGCCCAGGCTCCTGCCGTGCCTTGATATAGCGCCGTTTATGAAATCTATCTCCGTGGGTTTTTGACAAAGCACATCCTGCAGCATACTGCAGACATTCGCGCTTGTGGCTGCGCAGACAGATTCAACCTTTTGGAGCGGGTCATCGTATAATAATTTTATTCCTTTTCGCTTTGCCACCCTGACAGCCTCTGATACAGACTGCCTTAATATTTCCTTGGAGTGGTCGACCTTCGCAATATGGCCATTACAAAGCCTGGTCAGTGCAGCCAGGGCATTTACCCCGACGTTTACAATGAGCTTGCTCCATATAACTGCCTTTATGTCTTTGGACATCTTTGTTTCTATTTTCGCGTCATTAAAGGCATTGGCGATTGCGCGTACGTCGCCGAAAATTTTTCCGTCAGGCCTGCCTATTATGGTCTCATCACGCCCTGCGTGTTTTACACAGCCTTCTTTTATAAGGGTAGCGCCATGGGCGGTTATCCCGCCTAAGGCCCTTTGCTGGCCTACCAACTCCGTTATTATTTCAAGGTTGCCTATACCGTTTTGTATTGTCAGCACTTTTGTTTCCTCGCCTAAAAGCGGCATAATGGACTTAACAGCAGCCTCTGTATCGTAAGATTTAACAGCTATTATCACTAAATTTGCCGTTTGTATATCACGGGCATCGGCGGTAACACTTACCTGGGCTTTAAAATCTGATATGCCTTCTATTTTTAAACCCAAAGCACACAGCCTTTTTGCGCGCTGCGGGTCTTTGTCCAAAAGCCATACTTCATTGGCTCCCTTGGCTTTTGCCAGAAGCGCAGCAAATAAAGTTCCTATTGCCCCGGGGCCAACCACTGCTATTTTCATTTTTTGCGCCCTCTAACTTTTATCTTTTTTAATTCTTTCTCGTCCATGCTGAAACTATGTTCTTTACCCGGAAATTTTCCTGACTCAACCTCGTCTTTATACTGCGCTACGGCCTTTTTTATCTGCGAAGCCAGGTCCGTATATTTCTTGGCGAATTTAGGGGTAAATCTTTCGTAAAGTCCCAATATATCATGGGTAACCAAAACCTGCCCGTCACAACTTATGCCAGCGCCTATTCCCAGGGTCGGTATTTTAACTTTGGAAGTTATTATCTCTGAAATTTTACCAGGTATGCATTCAAGCACAATGGCAAAGCAGCCCGCTTTTTCCAGCGCAATTGCATCGTCTATTATTTTTTGGGCTGCGTCTGCGCTTTTGCCCTGGACCTTAAAGCCTCCCAGCTGCGTTGCGCTCTGGGGCGTAAGCCCTATATGGCTCATAACAGGAATGCCTGCTTTAATAATTGCCTTAATCGGTTCCAGGGCTTTAATGCCGCCTTCTAATTTTACTGCATCGCAGTTGCCTTCCTTTATAAACCTGCCCGCGTTCCGGATTGCGTCTTCAGAACTTGTCTGGTAAGACATAAAAGGCATATCTCCAACCAAAAGAGCGCGTTTTACGCCTCTTGAAGCAGCCCTGCAGTGATGAAGCATTTCGTCCATGGTAACTGCCAGGGTATTCTCCTGGCCCAGCACTACCATCGCAACCGAATCGCCTACAAGTATAATATCGATGCCTGCGTTGTCGATAATGGAAGCCAGAGGATAATCATACGCAGTAAGCATGGTTACAGGAGTTTTTTGCTCCTTTTTTTTAAGCAAGTCTGTTATGGTTATTTTCATGGTTCGACTCGTTTCATTCGCTCACCATGACCCTGAGCATAGCCGAATGGGTCATACAATTTCCAGAAACTTCTCAGCCAGGTGCGGATCAAATTCCTTACCGCTGCCCCTGGTAAATTGTTCTTTTATCTGCTCTTTGCTTAATGCCTTCCTGTACGGACGGTCTGTTGACATGGCGTCATAGGCATCCACTATCTTTAATATCCTGGCTGTGAGCGGAATCTCTTCCTGTCTTAATTTATCCGGATAGCCTGTGCCATCCCACCATTCCTGATGATGCCTTACCATATCGCATAGGGGCGCAAGGCTTCTTATGGGGCGTAATATGTTTTCACCTATTATAACGTGCTTTTGTAATTCCTGCTGTTCTTCTTCGGTAAGAGGTTCTTTTTTACGCAATATGTCGTCTCTTACGCCTATTTTCCCCAGGTCATGCAGTTTTGCTCCGTCTTTTAAAACATCTATGGTCTTTGCGCTCAATTTTAAATATTCCGCAAACTGCACCACAAGCCTTGAAACCCTGTCTAGGTGGCCTCTGCTGTAAAGGTCTTTGGCTTCTACGGCTACTGCCAAGGCGGTTATCGTTTCTATATATGTTTGTTCCGCGTTTTCATTAAGTTTGGCATTGGCTATTGCTATCGCTGCCTGTGACGCTACGTTAGACACAAGTACCTTGTCGTCCTCATTAAAGTTAGCAGCTTCTTTTTTATCAAATACAACCAAAACGCCCAAACAGTCTTCCCTGTACAAAAGCGGCACGGATATCAGGTTTTTATAGTAAAAAGACGTCTTGTCCGCGCTGGCTGTGAGCGGTTCACTTGTAAATGAAGATATTATGGCTCGTTTTTCTTTTACCGAAAGGCCTATTATGCCTTCTCCGGGCTTTATTGATATTTTCTTTATAGACTTTTCATCCATGCCGTAGCATACGCTGGCATGCAATTCGTTCTTCTTTTCATCCAGAAACATTATGCATCCGCTTTCTGCGAATACGCCCTTTGTTGTTGTTTCAATTATAAGCACAAGAAGCTGGTCCGCCCCGCCGGACGCGGATATGGCAGAGCCTATTTTCCTGAATATGTCATGTATGACGTTTTTTGATTCCTGCAGTTCTTTAATCTTGGTTTCCAGCTCTCCCGTAATCTTATTGAAAGACCTCGCCAGCTGGCCTATCTCGTTCATCTCTTTTACTTCTATTCTATTGTCGTAATTTCCGTTTGCTATGCCTTTTGCCATTTTAGTAATATGGTCTATGCTGTGTATGCTAACTCTTAATAATGCAAAAAAAACCACCACAAGGCATACTGTAAAGAAAATAGTCACTCTTATATAAGGAAATTTGGCAAGCACTGTGTCAAAACCGACGCTTGTTATGATATACAGCATTAACATTATGGGTATTAACGACATAAAAAAGAAAGACATTGCCAGTTTTTTTATCAGGCTTTCTTCTCTGAAAGATTTGATTTTCATGGCATTTTCTAACATTGTTTCCTCCATGCCCGCTTTAGCGGGCCTATTTTATAGTCCTGCTGCGTCAAGTGCTAAGGGGACCTTGTTTTCCCATCCAAGAGGCATAATGTGCACGCCGCGGCAAAAAGGCTTTAAGCCCTTAATGAGCCTGGCGCATATCTCAACTGATTTTTTCACCCTGTCATTTTTGTCAGGGCAATCCATTTCTTTTATAAGGGCCTGCGGCACTTCAATGCCGGCGACATTCTCATTCATATAGCGCGCCATTTGCGGCGACTTCAGCAATATTACGCTTGGCAAAACAGGGACTTTTATATGTGGAATTTTTTTCATGAAATTCTCGAATTTTTCTACATCAAAAACAGCCTGCGTCTGAAAAAACGTCGCGCCTGCGCTTATCTTTTTTTCCATCTTAATTATCTCAGGCCCTATGGGGTCTGCGCCGGGGTTTACCACAGCTCCTGCGAAAATATCTGGTTTCCCGTCGAGGCCATTGCCAGCCATATCAACGCCTGAATTAAGCATCTTAATTGCTTCCAAAATCTGTATGGAGTCAAGGTCATATACGGGTTTTGCCTGAGGATGGTCGCCTCTTTGCGGGTGGTCACCTGTAAGCACCAGCACGTTTGTCAGGCCCAGCACATATCCGGAAAGCAGGTCTGACTGCAGTGCAAGTCTGTTTCTGTCACGCCCTGCAACCTGGCATATAGGCTCAAAACCTTTTGTCTTTAAAAGATAAGACATAACCATTGAGCCCAACCTCATCACCGAACTCTGCAGCTCCGTAACATTAATCGCATCTACCTTGCCCTTAAGTATCTCCGCTTCTTTTAAAGCCTTATCTACGTTGGTGCCTTTTGGCGGGGCTATCTCGCAGGTAATTATAAATTTGCCGGATTTGATTTTCTCTTTAAAGCTCATTTTTCTCCCAGGGTGTGTTTTCCGGGGCTCAATCTTTTCGAATTGTCCCTCGCAGGTTGTATTTTTCTCATTTTATCAAGCTGTTTAAGCGTATCCAGGCGTTCATATATTTTTATCCATACGCAGTCTGTATCTTTATTTACTTCGCATTTTTTTTCTTTCGCGCCGCCGCACGGGCCGTTTAAAAGGCCTTTAGGGCATAAGGTAACAGGGCAAAGCCCTCCGGTTTCATCGAGTACGCATTCCGCGCAAAGTGAACACTTTTGCAGGAAAACTCCTCCCGGGGCAACCTCCCCCAAAAACAGCGTATCAAGCGCGGGATGAACCTTTTTGCCTTTAGTGCCTTCCATTATGGACTGGACGCCGTCGCCGCATGCCATAACAAGTATCGCGTCAGCCTTATCAATTTCTGCCCTGTGCTGCTGGAACATCTTTTTTGTTTTTACCAGGTGGCAGGGCACATCAACCATACATGTACCTGTAACTGTCTTGTCATGCTTCTGCAGGAATTCCTTCATGCCGGCTATTTCCTCTTCGCCTCCGGTCTTACAAACAACGGCGCACTGCGCGCAGCCTGCGATAAAAACAGCTTTATCCTGCTTTAAATAATCCAATATTATCTTTTTATCTTTTTGTTTTGTGATAATCATTTTTGCCTTTTATACAGCTGCAGCAAATTCTTTACAAGCATAACATTTGTAACCGGGCCTACGCCGCCCGGCACAGGCGTAATATAAGCGGCCTTTTTTCTTGCGGATTCAAAATCAACGTCACCTGTAACTTTGCCTTTGTATTTTTTTGTAGCAACATCTATAATTGTCGCGCCTTTTTTTATCCAGGCTCCCGGTATCTCGAAACCTTCTGCTCCTACGGCGCTTATCAGTATTTCCGCCTTTGCTATATGTTTTTGCAATAATTTTGTGGCTATGTGGCATACGGTAACAGTGCAAAAATTATTAAGCAGTAAAATGCTTAATGGCTTGCCTACAATATAACTGTGCCCGATTATTACAGCTTCTTTGCCGTATAATTTTATCTTTGCCTGTTTTAAAAGTTCCATAACAGCTGCCGGCACACAAGGCAGTAAATCATAATTTGCCGAAAAAAGCCTGCCGATATTGGCCGGGTGCAGGCACTCGGCGTCTTTGTCGGCGCCTATTGTTTTTATAATATCCAAATGGTTTATGCTTTTAGGCAGAGGAAGCTGCACCATAATGCCTGTGACGTTTTGCGCTTTAAGCGTGTTTATAATTGTGCTTATTTTTTCTAACGTGGCGTTTGCAGGCGCTTCTTTAAGTATATACTCTATGCCGAATTCGTCGCAGATTTTTCTCTGCGAGTGTGCATACAGGCTGTGAGTGGCATCATCGGATATTACGATAGAGCCAAGCTTGGGTGTAATTGCGCGCAACTTAACAGCTTTCTTAAATTCCTTCTTAAGGCTGCCCTTTAAGCTTTCTGCTGTTTTTTTCCCGTCTAATATTATCGCCATATTTTTTTCTCCATGTTGGAGATTTCTTTTTTTACGGCATTAACAAATTTTTTATCTTTTATGCTTTTTAAATTGATAAATACATTAACCTTTGCTGATTTAAATGCCGCGGTAAAACCTGCTTTAGCGCAATCGATATCGCTTAACAACCTTTTATTTACCAGGCCTGCCAAATTTTCAACAAGCCACGCTGTGTGCGCACTTAAGCTGCACACTTTTAAGGGAACAAGGCTTGCGTTTTTATACGCCTGCTGCGTCTTTTCCTTGATGAGCTTTTTATAAGCTATAGCGTCTTCATCCATCAGCGCCATAAAAAGGCTTCTCTGTCTTTTAAGCGCTGCCTTTGCCTTTTTTATGGTTTTATTTTTATTATCGCTATAGTTTACCACCATTTCCGCCAAAGCGCAAGCTGTGGCGCCAAAAAGCGCAGCTGCGCTGCCGCCTCCGGGCGTGGGGGTCCTTGAGGAAAGTGCATTTAAATATACCTTTATCGCGCAATTAATGTATTTCACCTCCACACCAATCATCCTTTCGTTCTTAAAAATTTATTTTTTATTTCAGTTAACATATTATTTTCATTTTACCACCACGCAATTGGTGTGGGGGTTCATGTTAAACCTATTATGTTTCCTTCATCGTCAATATCTATTCTCTCAGCCGCAGGCTCTTTAGGCAGGCCCGGCATAAGCTCTATTTTACCTGCTATCGGAATTATAAAACCAGCTCCGGCAGCTATCCTTACGCTTCTTATCCTTAATTTCCAACGCCTGTGGCTGTCTTTCACTTTGGGGTCATCTGTCAGGGAAAGGTGCGTCTTGGCTATGTTTACAGCAAGCTTATCGAAGCCCAATGCATTTATCTTTTTAATGTCCTTCTGCGCCTGCGGAGTATAAACAACCGCGCTTGCGCCGTAAATTGAAGTCGCTATCTTGTGTATTTTATCTTTGACAGGCTCTTTTAAGTCATAAAGATATTTAAAATCCGGCGGATGATTATAAATAGCCTTAAGACAGCTTTCGGCCAATTCAATGCCTCCCTGCCCGCCCTTTGTGACTACATCCGATATAACGGCGTCTGTATCCAGGCTGCGGCAATATTTTTTAATCTTTTCCAGCTCCCTGCCGCCGTCGCCGGGAAACCTGTTTATCGCAACTACAGGCTGAATGCCGAATTTTTTAATATTTTCTATGTGGTGTTTTAAATTATCTGTGCCGTTTATTTTTACAGCTCTTAGCGAAACAACCACAACCGATATTGACGGTTTTAGGGTCTCACTGCTCTGCGGCAATTTAAGGCGGCATACTATATCGAAAAATTTTTCCGCGCCTAAGTCTGTGCCAAATCCGTTTTCCGTAACTACATAATCCGCTAATTTTGAAGCCATAATCAGGCTTAGGAAACTATTATTGCCATGCGCTATGTTCGCAAAAGGGCCTGCGTGGACAAATGCCGCCTGTGACTCCATGGTCTGCGCAAGATTTGGCTTTATAGCGTCTTTTAACAAAGCCGCCATTGCGCCCTGGGCTTTTAAATCTGCCGCTGTAACAGGGGTATTATCTTTTGTGTAAGCTACTATTATTTTCGACAGCCTTTCGCGTAAATCGTGCAGGTTTATGCTAAGAGCAAGGATAGCCATTATCTCGCTTGAGGCTGTAATGTCAAATCCGCTTTCATATCTTAATGCGCGCGGGCCTTTAGGATATTTTATGGTTATATGCCTTAAGGACCTGTCGTTTATGTCAACTACCCTTCTCCATGTTATTTTGTTTATATCTATTTTTAACCTGTTGCCGTTATAAATGTGGTTGTCAAGCAAAGCTGCCAATAGATTATGCGCTGAAGAAACAGCGTATATGTCGCGCGTAAAATGCAGGTTTATATCATCCATGGGGATTATCTGCGCCTGGCCTGAACCGCAGCCTCCGCCTTTTGTGCCGAATGTGGGCCCAAGCGACGGTTCGCGCAGGCACAATATCGCTCTTTTCCTCAGCCTGCCTAAAGCCTCTGTTAGCCCTATTGATGTGGAAGTTTTTCCTTCGCCTGCTTTGGTGGGGGTTATTGACGTAACGTTGATAAGTTTTGCTGCGGGCTTGCGCTTTAGCCTGTCTAATATACTTAATGAAACCTTGGCCTTATACGCGCCGTATATTTCAAGCTCATCCTGCCTTATTCCTGTTGCCCTGGCGATTTCGGAAATCTGTTTTGGCTTCACCCCCACACCAATTATCCTTTCGTTCTTAAAAATTTATTTTTTATTTCAGTTAGCAAATTATTTCATTTTATCCCCACATAATTGGTGTGGGGGTAAATCATCTTATAAAACTCACTCTATGCAGGGGTGACAGGCCCCATTTTTTGATGGCGTTATAATGCGCTCTTGTGCCGTAACCCTTATGGACCTTGAGGCCCCACTCAGGAAAAAGTTTATCGTAAAAAACCATTAACCTATCCCTGGTTACCTTTGCCACTATTGACGCGCACGCGATAGACAGGCTCTTTTGGTCGCCTCTTATGATGCAAATCTGCTCTGTGGAGAGTTTAAGATTCAGTATTCCGTCAACTAATAATAAATCCGGCTTGGCAGATAAATTAAAGAAAGCCTGCCGCATGGCCAATATCGTAGCGTTAAGTATGTTGATCTTTTCTATTATGTCTTCAAAAATAATGCCTACGCCTACATCAGCCTTATCTAAAATCTGCGGGTATGCCCTTTCTCTTGCTTGCGGCGTAAGCCTTTTGGAATCGTCGATTTTAACGGTAAAATCAAACTTTTTAAGTACGACGCATGCGGCGACAACCGGGCCTGCCAGAGGCCCTCTTCCAGCCTCATCGGCGCCGGCTACGCATTTATAGCCTTTGGCTTTAGCTTTCTCCTCCAAAAGTAACGTCGGAAGACTGTTCTTTTTCTGTCTCAATCTTTTCCTCGACTTTAGTCTTCTTGCCGATTTTTCCTCTTAAGTAATAGAGCTTTGCTCTTTTTACCTTACCGGCCCTGACTACTTCTATCTTCTCTATGTAGGGTGAGTGGATAAAAAACAATCTCTCGGCGCCTTCTCCGTATGATATACGCCTTACGGTAAACGTCTCGTTTATGCCGGAGTGCTTGCGCGCTATAACCGTACCTTCATACGGCTGCACTCTTTGTCTCTCGCCTTCCACAATCTTTACATACACCTTGACTAAATCGCCTATAGAAAACTTATCCACGTTGGGCTTTAACTTTTTACTTGCGAAATCTTTAACCTTGTCCATTTTTAATCCCCCATTTCTATTTGTTTTATATTCTTTATTAAATCCGGCCTTCTTTCCATGGTCCGTAATATGCTCATTTGCTTTCGCCATCTGCTTATCAATTTATGGTTGCCGCATAACAATATCTCCGGGGCTTCCATTCCGCAAAAAGCAGCGGGCCTGGTGTATTGAGGATACTCAAGCAACCCCGTCTGACCGGCGGGCAGGTCATAAGAAAAAGATTCAACATTAGAAGATTCAGAGTGCCCCAAAACACCGGGTATTAATCTTATTACAGCGTCTATAACTGTCATGGCCGGCAGTTCTCCGCCTGTGAGTATATAATCGCCGACAGAAAGCTCGGAATCCACCAGTTGTCTTATGCGTTCATCAACGCCTTCATAATGGCCGCTTATTACAATAAGTCCTTTTTCTGCGCTTAAACAACGGGCCTTTTTCTGGTTTAAAAGTTCGCCTTGCGGGCTCATTAAAATAACTTTCGCAAAAGGGTTTTGTTTCTTAACGCTTCTTACTGTTTCAAAAACAGGCTGTATGCCCATTACCATGCCCGGGCCGCCTCCAAAAGGCTTTGAATCCACCTTTCTGTGCTTGTCGTCTGTGTAATCCCTTATATCATGAAGGTGTACGCTTACCTTTTTGGAGCTTATCGCGCGTTTTATTATTGATTCGCCCAGCACGCCATAAAACATGCGCGGAAACAGCGTGAGCACGTCTATTCTCATGTATTTATATCTTTTTCGTTAACAATGAACGGACAGTCTCGCTCGGCTTTGCGCCCATACCTATCCAGTAAGCGGCTCTTTCTTTGTCAATCTTTAAAAAAACTGGATTTTTCGTGGGATCGTAAAACCCTAATTCCTCTATAGCCTTACCGGTAATCGAGACTCTGCTGTCGCATACTACGATTTTAAAGTGCGGCTTCTTCTTGCCGCCCATTTTTTTTAACCTTATAACACAAGCCATTTGTTCTGCCTCCTTTTATTTCTCTTTCTCTCTCCATATATTGGCTCCGAGCGCAGAAAGTTTCTCCTCAATGCGCTCATAGCCTCTGTCTAAATGATAAATACGCGAAATCTCCGTTACTCCTTTTGAAACAAGCCCTGCCAGTACTAATGCCGCAGATGCCCGTAAATCAGAAGCCATAACAGGAGCCCCTGTCATATTCTTTGGGCCTTTTATTATGGCGCTTTCGCCTTCCAGTATAATGTCAGCGCCCATTCTGTTAAGCTCGCTTATATGCATAAACCTTTCAGGATATATCTTTTCCGTAATAATGCTTATACCTTTTGCGCGGCACATCATCGCTGTCATCTGCGCCTGTAAATCTGTGGGAAACCCCGGGAAAGGGAGCGTAACAACATCAACAGGCCTTATTGACCTTACTGCCTTTACCCTTACGCTGTTGGGTTTTTTAATAACCAAAAGCCCTGCTGCCTGCAGTTTATCTATGAGCGCCCCAAGGTGTTCGCACTTTGCCTGTTCTACTGTAATGTCTCCTCCGGTAATGGCTGCCCCTATCATAAATGTGCCTGTCTCTATCCTGTCCGGTATAACAGAATGTTCGGCGCCGCCTAAGCTGCTTACGCCTTCAACTTCTATTATGTGGGTACGGTGGCCTTTTATTTTTGCGCCCATTTTTATGAGCATCTCAGCAAGGTCCACGACCTCAGGCTCGCTTGCGGCGTTCTCGATAACAGTGGTACCCTTTGCCAGGGTTGCGGCCATCATTATGTTTCCTGTAGCAAGCACTGAAGAGCCGAATGAGCCGCCTAAATACATATCCGCGCCTTTTAGCTGTTTTGCCTTGGCAATAATATAACCATGAGAAACATCCACGTCAGCGCCCAGCGCTTTAAGGCCTTTTATGTGCAAGTCCACTGGCCTGGGGCCTATAATGCATCCGCCGGGAAAAGAAACTTTTGCCTCTTTTTGCCTTGCCAATAGTGGACCTAATACGCATATGGAGGCGCGCATAATTTTTACAAATTTATAATCTGCTGTGTTGCCCTGGAAATTACCTGCTTCTATTGTTACGGTGCTGTCGTGAAAATCTACTTTGGCGCCAAGCCTCTGCAGCAGGCGCGCCATTGTCCTTATGTCGCTTAAATTAGGGACATTCCTTATAACGCAGCGCTCTTTTGTTAAAAGGCAGGCAGCCATAATGGGTAACGCGGAATTCTTTGAACCGCTGACTTTAACCTTGCCTACTAATTTGCTGGGCCCTTTTATTAAGAGTTTATCCATTGCGCTGCGATAATCCTGTCCTTATTGTTATAATCTTTTATTAATTCTATATTGCTAAAATCCTGCTTAAAAATATCCCTGGCCTGCTCTGCTATATCAGGGCTTAATTCTAAAAGTATATAAGCGTTATCTTTTAAATAAAATGGCGCCTTTTCTGCGATCTTCCTGTAAAATTCCAGGCCGTCACTGCCGCCGTCTAAAGCTTCCAAGGGCTCATTTTTTACGTCGAGCGGAAGATCTTCTATCTGGTCCCTTTTTATATACGGCGGGTTGCAAATAATGGCGTCAAAAAAATTATTTTTATCTTTCCACGGTTTGAATAAATCGCCGCGGGCAAATTCTATTTTTCCGTTTACATTGTTAAAAGAGGCATTATCCACTGCCAGGCTAACAGCCTCTTTTGAGGTATCAGAAGCAAATATTTTATAACGGGGCAGCATTTTTGTCAACGAGATTGCTATATTACCGCTGCCTGTGCACAAGTCTAAGATATTAGTCGACTGTCGAGTGCGAAGCGAAGCGAAGCCTCCCCGGAGGGGATAGTCGAGTGCGGAGCGAAGCGAAGCCTCCCCGTAGGGGGCTGTCAACAGTTTTCTAACTGCAGTATCCACAAGCAGTTCGGTTTCTGGGCGCGGAATAAATACGCCTTTTTTTACCTTAAATTCAAAGCCGCAAAAACAGCAGCTTCCCAACAGATACTGTAATGGCTCGCCTTTCATCCTGCGTTCTATTATTTTCTTAAGCTCGCGCTGCTTAATATCATTAAGTAATATACTGCGGGTGTAAAGGTCGATTACACTACAATCCAATAAATGGCAAAATATATATTCCGCTTCCCTTTGCGCGCTTAAAATTCCCGCTCCGGTAAGATGTTTTTGGGTATTTTTTAGTTCCTGTATCATTTTATGTTTTTTAATTTTAATTCTTTTTCCGCTTTTAACAGCGCATCCACTATTTCACCCATGTCGCCTTCCAAAACCAAATCCAGCTCATGTACGGTAAAACCTATGCGGTGGTCCGTAACCCTGTTATCCGGAAAATTATAAGTCCTTATCTTTTCGCTCCTGTCTCCTGTGCCTACCTGCGATTTTCTGTCCTTGGATATTTTTTGATGCTGCTCCTGCTGGAATTTATCAAACAATCTTGCCCTTAATACCTTCATTGCCTTTATTTTATTCTTTAACTGCGACCTCTCATCCTGGCACTGGACCACAATTCCTGTGGCAAGGTGAGTTATCCTTACAGCAGAATCTGTGACGTTTACATGCTGGCCGCCGTGGCCGCCTGCGCGAAACACATCTATTCTTAAATCCTTGGCCTCTATCTTTACTTCTACCTCCTCTGCTTCCGGCAAAACAGCTACCGTGGCAGCTGAAGTATGTATGCGGCCTGAAGCTTCGGTAGCAGGCACGCGCTGGACCCTGTGCACTCCGCTTTCAAATTTTAATTTTTTATAAACGCCGCTGCCTTCAATGGAAAATATAATTTCTTTTACGCCGCCGCTTTCCTGCGGGGCGTTGTCTATAACTTCAACTTTCCAGTTATTTTTCTGGGCAAATTTCGTATACATCCTGTACAGGTCTGCGGCAAATAATCCTGCCTCCAGCCCGCCTGTGCCTGCCCTTATTTCCATTATGATGTCTTTTTCATCCTCGGCGTCGCCGGACAAAAGCGACTCCTCAAGCTCTTTCTCAAGGCTGCTTAGCTGTTCTTTTAAATTGGCTATTTCAAGCTGTGCAAGTTCTATAAAACCACTTTCATGCTTTTCGCTTAGCATGTGGTTTAGTTTTTCAATTTCATTTTTCGCCTGCAGGTATTTTTCGTACTTTGTGACTATTGCTACCAAAGAAGACGCCTCTTTTGCGTATTTGGTATAGGCAGACTGATCCATAGCAACTTCAGGGCTCCCCAAAAGCTGCTGCAGCTCGTCGTATCGCTTCTTTCTTTTCTCTAACGCCTCAAACATAATTCATTACTTCCTAAGCCATAGCAGCCAGCTATCAGCAGCACGCATTTTTTGCCTTCGGCCGCATTTTATTCACTTCGGAATGATTAACTCGCCAGCTCGTTGCTTCGCAACGAGGGCTCGGACAAAATTATTCTTCGCACCGGAAAGAGAAGTTCATAAAGAAGTTCTGCGTCCGGTGCTCAAGCTCGTTCATAAAATGCTAAAAAATGCTATGGCTGCTTTATAGCTGCCTGCTACGCATTATTGCTGAGACAGTTTATTTTATCTTTCCAGACCTTTCCGGTGGCCAATATATTTTTGTTACTTTGCCAACTATATTTTTTGCCGGAACAAAACCAATATAACGCCCATCTCTGCTTGAAGCGCTATTATCGCCCAATGTAAAATAATTATTCTGGGGAACTGTTATTTGGCTTTTGCCATAAGGACCTTGGTTGTAATAAAATGTCTGTCTTTTAATCTGTAGGCCATTTGCTATTATCTTCCCGTCTTTAATTTCTATTATTTCGCCGGGCAGGCCAGCAATTCTTTGTATAAATGATTTGCTCTTATCCTCTGGGTAATCAAATACTATCAAGTCCCATCTTTTAGGGACATTTTTCTCATATGCTTTTTTATCAACAAAAATCCTATCACCTGGTTTTAATGTCGGTTGCATAGAATTTGTTGGTATTTTAAATGTTTTAATTGGAATATATGCATTTCTAATGTAAGCGGCTAAGTTCTGTCCTGGCGATGCAACGAATAATATTATACATCCTATTATTGCCAATATCTTAATTGTCCTATTGTTTTGTTGAACATTTAAAGCAGTATTGCTTTTTTTAACACATAAATAACCATCTACAATAATAAATATTCCTATCGGTATCAAAGCAATAAATAAAACTAAAGCTAATGTTGCCATGGCTTGTGTTATAACAAAATCGGGCTGTATTACTAATTTAAGCCCTAAAACGGCAGCTATTGATACTAAAACAGAAATACTAATAATAATGAGGGCTCTGGCTTTTCTTCCTGCATATAGCTGCCCTAATCCTGGATAAATAAAGTTAAATAAAATTCCCAACCATGGTTCTTTTGCTTTAGCAGTCTCCATAATCCCTCCTTACTGTTAGCATGGAACAAATACTAAAAATTGCAAAAACAAATGCGAAAAGTCTAGTAATTTTTGTGCCGAGGGGTGGACATCGTTTTGGAGGGCTCCCGATGCCCGCAGCGAAAGCGAGGACAGTGGGATACCGAAACGATGACAGGACCCCGAGGCCAAGATATTGCCATTCCTGCAGCATTATTTCTTCCCGTAGCGTTTCTTAAATTTCTCCACTCTGCCGGCTGAGTCAAGCAGCTTCTGCTTGCCTGTAAAAAACGGGTGGCACTTGGAGCAAATTTCCACCTTTATGTTCTGCCTGGTTGAACGCGTGTGTATTACTTCACCGCATGCGCAGGTAATAGTCGTTTCTTTGTATTCCGGGTGAATTTTCTCTTTCATTTTTTCTCCTTCCTTATTATGTTATGCCTTATTGGTAATCAATAAGGCTTTCAGCCTTATTGATTTATGCTCATTAAAAATTCTTCGTTGTTTTTTGTCTTTCTAAGCTTATCTATTAAAAGCTGCATTGCCTCGTCTGTGTTTAGCTCATTAAGCGCTTTGCGCATAAGCCAGATTTTCCCCAGTTCCTTTTCGTCTACCAGTAATTCTTCTTTTCTGGTATTGGATCTTTTTATGTCTATGGCAGGGTATATGCGTTTCTGGAAAAGCGTGCGGTCAAGCTGGACTTCCATGTTACCTGTGCCTTTAAACTCCTCAAATATAACTTCGTCCATGCGGCTTCCTGTATCTATCAACGCGGTTGCTATTATAGTCAACGAGCCGCCTTCTTCTATATTTCTTGCGGCGCCGAAAAATCTTTTTGGCTTGTGCAGGGCGTTTGAATCAACGCCGCCTGACAATATCTTGCCGCTGTGCGGCACTACCGCATTATAAGCCCTGGCAAGGCGCGTTATACTGTCCAGCAATATAACAACATCTCTTTTGTTTTCAACGAGCCTTTTGGCCTTCTCCAGCACAATCTCTGATACCTGCACGTGGCGCTGAGCCGGTTCATCAAACGTAGAGCTTATTACCTCTCCCTTTACCGAACGCTGCATATCCGTAACTTCCTCCGGGCGCTCATCTATAAGAAGCACTATTAAAACAGCCTCGGGGTAGTTCGTGGTTATGCTGTTGGCGATTTTCTGCAGTATCATGGTCTTGCCGCTGTAAGGGGGCGCTACTATCGCGGCTCTCTGGCCCCTGCCTATCGGGGTGAGCATATCCATAATCCTTGTGGTTATTTCTTCCGGCGATGTCTCGAGTTTATACCTCTGGTTTGGATAAAGGGGCGTAAGGTTGTCAAAAAATATTTTGTCTTTTACATTATCCGGGTTGTCAAAATTTACAGCTTCCACTTTTAAAAGCGCGAAATATCTTTCCCCTTCCTTTGGCGGCCTTACCTGCCCGCTTATCGTGTCCCCGGTCTTCAAGTTAAACCTTTTTATCTGGCTCGGGGAAACATATATATCATCGGGGCAGGGAAGATAATTATAGTTCGGCGACCTTAAAAAGCCGAAACCATCCTGCAGCACTTCGAGCACTCCTTCGCCATAGATGTTGCCGTTTTTTTCTATCTGCGCCTGTAATATTTTAAAAATAAGCTCCTGCTTCTTTAATGTTGCCAGGCCGTTTACTTTTAAATCCTTGGCTATTTTATTTAACTCCACTATTTTCTTTACTTTCAATTCCTCTATGTCCATTTTCTACCTCCAATTTGCCCTCGCTTTCGGTTAGTAAATTGTCCCGAGTCTGCCTGCCTAAGGCAGGCGTGGCGAGGGGCGTATCTTCTTAGATATTTCGTTAATTTGTGATTCCAGTTCCTTTAAAGTACCGTCATTATAAATAATAAAATCCGCGTGTTTTATCTTTTCTGAAATGGGCATCTGAGCCCTTATTCTTTTTAGCGCCTCTTTTTCGGAGAGGCCATTGTGTCTGTGCGCACGGCTTAATATGTTCTCAATGGAAGAAGTAACCACTATCACCGAATCGCAAAAATCCTCTAATCCCGCTTCTAGAAGAAGGGGGGCATCTATGACAACAAACGCTTTTTTGTTTTTATCCAGCTCCTTTTGCGTAGAATCTTTAATTTTTCCTATAACCCTGGGGTGAACTACCCTGCAAAGGGTTTTTAATTTTTCCCTGTCGGAAAACACTATCTCTGCCAGCTTTTTTCTGTTTATTTTGCCTTCCTTGTCCAGGATATGCCTGCCGAACAAAGATATAAGATGGCTGCTTACTTCTTTATCATCTTCTATAATGGAATGCGTGATTTTATCCGCCACTAAAAGCTTTGCGTCCTTTGAAGAAGCAATAAGTCTTGCAACTGCGCTTTTACCTGAAGCTAATGTGCCGGTAACTCCTATTATCATATCAACACTCCGCCCAGTTTTTGGCTGTTTTCATGCTTACCTCTACGGGGACTTTCAGTTTTACGGCATTTTCCATTTTTGTTTTTATAATATCTAAAAGCGCCTCCTTCTCTTTTGCCGATACATCAAACACCAGCTCATCGTGGACCTGAAGCACCATTTTTGATTTAATGTTCTTTCCTTTAAGTTCGTTATGAATTCCTATCATGGCAATTTTTATTAAATCAGCGGCAGTCCCCTGTATAGGCGTATTTATCGCGGTCCGCTCGGCAAACTGCCTGATGTTTAAGTTTTGCGATGTTATTTCCGGAATATATCGCCGGCGGTTAAACATGGTCAGCACATATTTATTTTCCCTCGCGAATTCCAGCGTGTTTTCTATATAGGCCTGCACATTTTTATATTTTATAAAATAGGCGTCTATAAAAACCTTGGCCTCTTCAGGCGTAATGCCAAGCTCTTTAGAAAGGCCGTATGGGCTCATTCCATATACTATGCCGAAATTAACTGTTTTGGCCTGGGCTCTTTGCGCTTCGGTTACGTCTTTTTCTTCACAGTTAAAAATCAATGACGCTGTGTGCCGGTGTATATCAGACCCTTCCTTAAAGGCCTGCACAAGCTGTGCGTCTTCGGATAAATGCGCAAGTATCCGCAATTCTATCTGCGAATAATCCGCGGACAGCAATAAGTCCTGGCTGTCGCCGGCTATAAATGCCTCTCTTATCTTTTTGCCTTCTTTTGTCTTTATCGGTATGTTCTGTAAATTCGGGTCAGAAGAACTCAAGCGCCCGGTTGCTGTAACTGTCTGATTAAAGGAAGTGTGCACCCTGTTCGTCTGGGGATTTATAAGCAGTGGCAATGTATCCACATATGTTGATTTAAGCTTTGACAATTCCCTATATTCCAGAAGCAGGCTGCATATGGCGTGCTTTTGGCTGAGTTTCTGCAATACCTCCACATCCGTGGAAATGCCGGTCTTTGTCTTCTTGACTATGGGTAATTTTAATTTTGTAAACAAAACCTCTGCCAACTGCTTCGGAGAATTAATGTTAAATTCACAGCCCGCGGCTTCATAAATCTGCGAAGTGATATTTTCAAGGCGCGAGGTCATGTCTTTGGAAATATCGCCCAAACGCTCTTTATCGATACAGACACCCGCGTATTCCATGTCGGAGAGAACCTCCACCAGCGGCATTTCTATATCGCAAAAAAGTTCATACAAATCTTTTTCTTTGAGCTTTTTCTCCAACAATTGCTTAAGCCTGAATGTCACGTCGCTGTCCTGGCAGCAATAATCGCAGACTCTCTGCGGTTCCACCTTATCCATTGTTATCTGGTGCTTTCCTTTGCCTATAAGCTCTTCTATGTCAGTTGGCTTAAAATCCAGGTATTCTATGGATATGTCAGTCAGGTTGTGGCTTACCCTGGACGGATTAAGCAGATACGAGGCAATCATGGTGTCAAACGATATGCCCTTTAATTCTATTTCTCTTTTTTTCAACAGAAGATTTTCGTATTTTATGTTTTGTCCGATTTTTTTTATTTTTTCATTTTCAAAAAACGCCCTGTAATCCTGCATTATCTGCTCTCTCGATGGGAAATCCTTTGCGTTGCCTTCGCCTGCCTGACCGGCAGGCAGAAAAGAAATATAGCTGGCATGGCCGCTTTCGTAGCAGAAAGATACGCCCACCAGCTCACATGTTAATTCGTCGACACCTGTGGTTTCAAAATCAAAGGCTACTTCTTTTTGTTTTAACAGCTCGCGCAGCAGTTCTTTAAGCTCCTTTTCCGTGCGAATCATTTTGTAATCCGTGTCCAGCTTTTCATCCGGCGCATATTCAGTAATCAGGCTTTTAAATTCCATTTCCTTAAAAATTTCATAAAGCCTGTTTTTGTCGGGCTGCTGCAGTTGCAATTTTAAGAAATCTATTGTCAGCGGCACCTCAGTGTCTATTGTCGCCAATTCCATGCTTAGATATGCCTGTTCCTTATATTTTTCGAGAAGCGCCTTTTGCGCGTTGCTTTTTACCTCGTCTATATTCTTATAAAGGTTGTCCAACGTGCCGAATTTGCTTATAAGCTCGGACGCTGTTTTCTCGCCTATCCCTTTTACGCCGGGAATATTATCGCTTGTATCGCCCATTAAAGCCATCATATCAACTACCTGGTCAGGTTTTACGCCGTATTTGTTTATCACTTCGTTTTCATCGTATATAAGTCCGTCTTTATGGGTGCTGTATATTTTTATACTTTTATCCACAAGCTGGAAGGCGTCCTTATCGCCTGTCACTATAAAAGTATCTATGCCTTTATCTGCGGCTGCCTTTGACAGGGTGCCTATCAAGTCATCAGCCTCAAAACCGCTTTTTTCATATATGGCTATGTTGTATGCCTTAACCACTTCTTTTATAACAGGCATCTGCTGTACTAGTTCATCCGGCATTGGCTTTCTCTGTATCTTATACTCGCCGTATTTCTTATGCCTGAAGGTTTCCTTTCCCATATCAAAGCAAACACCTATATAATCCGGCTGGTTTTCCTGAATAATCTTCCTCAACATGCTTATAAAACCGTAGACAGCATTGGTCGGAAAACCTTTAGAGTTGCTAAGGATTTTAATAGCATAATAAGCACGGTAGCAAAATGAATTACCGTCTATTAGATACAGTTTTTTTGCCATATTGTCTTTGTGAATTTATCTAAACGGGAAGGTAACTATCTTTTCGAATTAACATTCCCTGGTCCAGAACCAGATAAATCTTCTATTCTCGCATAGCATTCGTCCAAGGATGCGGCGAGGTCCTTGAGCTCGTATGTAGCGTTTACAAACCAGCTTATCTGCTCTTTAGCTTGGGGGTCCAGCTTATAGCATAAATTATAATAATAATCGGCTCCATTATAATCCTGCGCCTGGCAGCGAAGCTTTGCCTGTTCAAGCAGATAACCAAATGCAAGGCCGCTTATCTCTTTTATTCTTGCGTCGTACTCCGCGATAATATCCGCCATTTTAAGCTTAAGGGCATCTATCTTTTCCTGCTCACCGGTAAGCTTCTGCCCCAGAATCGAACATTCGAGGTATAATTTTGCGGGTTCGTAATCCGGCGATATCTTTAAAACCTCTTCAAAATTCTCAATAGCGCCTAAAAAATGCTGCTTATCGTAATCAGCCACACCCCTGTTGTAAAAATTGTCTATTGCCTTCGTCTTATTCTGGGCCTCAAGGCGCTGCTGATATGCCTTTTCTTCAGCCCGCTGTATGGCATCTTCCACGGAATTTTCCGTAGCAAAAACAGAATGAGCAACAAACAAAATGTGCGCGGATAAAAATATTACTGGTAAGGCCTTTAGGAAGGCAATACTTTTATTCATAGTATTACTTTATAATATATCATATATGGATTTTACTTGTCAACAATATTAAGCAATAAGGTTTTTAAGTTTCTCGGCTTCGCCCTTAAGTTTGCCGGCCAGTTGAAGCGCTGCCTGAAAATCAGGCTGGGGTTTTGCAAGTTCTTCCTGTACCTTAAGGATATCGTGCTCTAAAGCCTCTGCTTCCTGCCTTATCTTGCCTCTATCCGACTTAAGGCGCGCTATTACCCTGTTTAATGCCTCGGATAAACTTATAAGCTCATCCCCTTTTCGCAACTTTACGAAATCCACTACATTGCCCTCTGCCATATGAGACAATATTGTTTCAAGCCTGTGCCAGGGGCCGGCTATTTTATGCGAAAGAAAAACCCCTATCCATATAGCCAGCGGGATAAGCAAAGCCGACGCGTAAATTACCCTCATGTTTGCTTTTGTCAGTATGGTTATAAGCCTGCTCTGGGGATAAACGTTTGCGAGTTTTTCCGAAAGGTACGGAAAAACTGTCACATAGGTCATGGTGGCTGCCAAAAAAACAGTTAAAAAAACAAATAAAAGTATTATCGCGGTATATTTAAACTGAAAAGAACTTTTTACTACGTATGTTTTTCTTTTTTTAAATGCTACCATTTATTAGCCCCTCCCGAGCCAAAGGCTGATATCTCTTTGGATAGTAACTGCAACTTCTCCGCCTGAAGATTCGATCAGTTCGATTACTTTTTTTAACGGCATATAGCGGGTCGACTGGTTATTTATTTTATCTACAACATCAGATTCCGTAAGCCCATAACTTTCTGCTACGGATTTTCCCAAAACATTATTTACAAGCAGGCCCTTGGGCGTCAAATCCAGTGAAAACCCCAAAGACGCCAAACCGCCTTTAACATATTCAGGGTCTTGGCTTTTTGCAAGCTTTAGCGTTCTTTCAACAGTAAGCTTTACCTCTCCGGTTTTGCTGCGCAGTATGAGGTTAGACATATCCTCAAGTTCCATATAACCTGTAAGACGGTTCCATACAGCTATTATAAAATCCCCTTCTCTTACACCGGCTTTATAGGCTGAGCCCTGCGCATTAACCTTGTTTACATAAGGCCTTTCATCTTTTGATAGAAGCTCTATGCCTAATAATTTTTTAAGCTGCTGTTCGGAGGCTGAAGAAATGCCCTCTTTGACTTCTATAATGCCCCTTGCGGCGCGCATAAGGGCCTTTTGCTTATTTATTCTTTCTTCCAACTGTTCATGGGGCTGCCTTAACAATATAGAAGTAATATAATTATATCTTGCCACAGCCGGTTCAAAGGCAGGATCAGTAAGATATGCCTTGCGGTAATACACATAAGCCCTTGCCAGGTTGCCCTTTTCATTATGAAAGTCGCCTAATTTTATAAGGTTTTGTGCTCTTAAATCATATAGTATATCTTTTATGTCGGCTTTTAATATTTCCTGTTCGCCGTTTTCAGTGCTTAGTTTTATCCTGTCCACATAGTCTTCGACAACTATGCCTTTTCTTTCCTCGCCGTTATTAAGGTAAATGGTATCGGCAAAACAGACAAAGTTAAAAATCAAAAGTGAAAAGTTAAAAATTAAGAAAACTTTTATTTTTGGATTTAACATATTTATCTGATTTCAGCTTATATTTTTTAAGATAACAAAAACCATAAAAGCCACAAGTAAAACTGCAATAATATAAAAGTCGTTAAAATAAAAGAAATCTTTCAGGTTTTCCGCATAAAGCGGCTGTTTGCGCTGGTTAAATTTACCCTGGTGGGAGTGGCTGGTGTTTTTAAAATTCTGCAGTTGCGTTAATTTAAAACGCAAAAACATCCCGCCTATCTGGTAGGCGTCGAGCGCTCCGTTTTTTACCAAGTTTTTTACATCCTGCTCGGTTACACCTAAAAACTGAGCTGCCTCTCCGACATCTAACAATTTATCTTCGCCCATTGAAAACTATTTAACTTTCTCTTTTAAAACCCACTCATCGATGATCATCTTTTCGAATTTCCACATGTTCTGGTCTTTCGTCGCAGGTATCCTGCCCTGGGTAGCCCACTCTTCTATTACCGAAGGCTTTACCTCAAGGTATTCGGCAACTTCATTTAAGGAGAGTGTCTTTGGATAGGCGGCCTGGACAGGGTGAGCGCTTTTGGCCATCTGACACCTGCCGTCAAATAAAGCCCCTTCTGAAATACTCAACTGCGGCGTGTATATATCACCTTTTATCCTGGCAGGCGCAATAATTTTAAGTTTTACCTTTGCTGTTATGTTGCCTGTAACAGAACCTGCTATGGTGATCTCATCGCCTTCTATATTAGCGCTTATAACGGCGCTGGGGCCTATCACAAGCGTGCCCCTGGTGTTAAGAGTACCGTCAAATCTTCCGTTTATTTTTAAATTAACGGGATCCTTAAACACCATGGTCCCCTGCATGGAAGCATCTACGTCGAGAATTTTTTCCTCCGGCATTTTAGGCTTTCTGCCCATTATGTTTGACATGGGTACCTCCTCCAATTTGCCTTCGCTTCCAGCTTGGCAAATTGTCCCGAGCGAAGCGAAGGACCTTTTTTATATTATAACCCTTAATTATACGCCAGTCAAAACTTTTAACGCTGATTAACGCTGTTTTTTCGATACTGTAGCATCTACTCTGCTTAGCATATACAGGCTTAATAACATAATAAATGCAGTAACTATTGCGGCGAGATAAAACCCTGAACCTACGGCCAGGCCCACGCCTGCTATTGCCCAGATACTCGCAGCTGTTGTAAGGCCCCTTACCGTAGCGCCGTACCTTATTATCGTGCCTGCACCTAAAAAGCCGACACCTGTTACAACCTGCGCAGCTATGCGCGCGGGGTCAACCGTCGTAAGTCCTTTATAGACGTCGAATATGTGCAGTGACGTAAGCATCATAAGGCACGAGCCTATACACACCAGTATATGAGTCCTAAAGCCCGCCGCCTTTTCATGCAACTCTCTTTCTAAGCCCACCATGCCGCCCAAAATAGCTGCCAGAAACAATCTGAATATTATTTGAAGTGAGCCTATCATTTAGAACCTCCACCTTGTTTTTTTTCCAACTTTTCCAGTTCCGCGATTCTTTGTTCTAATTTTTCGTTTTCAGATTTTAACTCTTTGACAGCCTCAATAAGCAAGGGCGTAAGCTTACTGTAATCCATGGCTGTTGCATATTCCCCATCATTTTCATAGACTACTACTTCCGGCAATACCTTACCGACTTCTTCGGCAACCATGCCTACATCATGATGCCCGCCATGTTCTTCATCCCAATCAAAATATACACCCCTTAATTGCGATACTTTATCTAGAGGATTATCAATGGGTTTTATATTTTCTTTCCACCGTATTGATGAAACACTGCCATAGTTGGCTCCGGGCCCGCCTGCGCAAAAGTCATAATTTACACCAGCGCCGTAAACGCCGCAGCTTTGGCCAGCAGCGATATCTGTAGCAACAAAACCATACGTTTTTCCATAAACACCATAATTTCTTGTAGCAGTATTATAGGCTACGCCTCTTACACCCGAATTTGAGTCACCGGTCCCGCTGGCTTCGCCTATTACCCCGGCCTTGGAATTGCTATCACCGCGCGCTGCACCATAAATAGCAATTTTGCTGTTACTGCTATTGGAAGTAGCGCTGCTTATTATACCTGTTATATTATCGGCAGCATAGGTGTTTTCAACGCGTAATACATTGGAGGTGTCAATAGTTTTTACATGAAGTTTGTCAGCTGGATTCGTCGTGCCTATACCGACATTGCCTTGCACATAGACATTGCCACCTGCAAAATATCCTGCCCAATTGGTTGTTCCACCCGTTGCCGTACCATAAACACCATAATTTACGCCGGCATTCATAGCCAGGCCATAAACGCCATATTTTTCACTGGTTGTCCCATTTGCCCCGCCTGCCAAGCCATAAACGCCTATATTGCTTATACTCGCCATTCTTGCGTCACCCAGGAGCGCTACATTATATTCTATGTCAGTACCAACAGTTGATTCAAAGCTGGCAAGCCTATAGGAGTCCGCGGAACCAGGTGATGCAGGAGTAGTTCCGCAGGAAACATGCAATTTATACCATGGACTCGCGGTGCCTATGCCGATATTGCCGTTACCGCTAATTCGCATATTTTCCGCATTACCGGATCCGTACTTAAAGGGCCTAAATACAATGTCGCACGTATTGGGGGTTGTTACAACTCCGCCAATCTGTGCTAAATATCCATTACTCTCTGTTCCTAGAGAAATACTGGTACCTGTTCCAATATAACTAGTTAAGGAATTTGAAAATCTCGCTACTTCAACCATCTGAGCATCAGCTTGTGCATGTACTTCCAAAAGCGCGTCTGGCATCGTCGTTCCTATTCCGACATTGCCTTCAACCACTAAATTAGTATTCCCACCGGCAGCAGGCGCAGCATAAGTATCCCCTACTGATAAAGTCCTGTATTCCCCGTAAGGCGCGGGGTAATATGTCGAGAGGGTAATTTTTTCATCAGCGTATAAGGAATTATTTATAGAAATAAAAAAGGCAAGAAAGACAAACCATGTAAATACGTTTTTTTTCATACTGCACCTCTGTATCATTTATGTACCTTCTTTCCCAGGCGTTCAACTTTTTGTTCCAATTCAGCATTTTGCGTTTCCAGCTTTTTTAGTTTTTCATTCATTTGCGCGATATATATGTGGGCCTTTTCCAATTCTTCCAGGATGCCTTTACTGCGCCCTCCGATCTCGACAACATCCTGGCCGTTCTCAATAACAGATACAGGAATTGCTTTAAGGCGTTTTTCTCTCCACATAAAATTGGCATGCTCGTCTATGGTTTCCAGCTTATAGCCGGGTTCAAAAACATAATCAGCGTGTAACACAGAACCTCTTTGATAAATGGTTCCGTTTACGTCTAATTTACCCTGCGGGTTTGTAGTACCTAACCCTACTCTGCTTGTTGAAAAATCACCGTAAATCAAGGGAGTGCTCGTTTCAGAATTTGCAATATACAATTTATTAGAGCCTAATTCATTATAGCCAGCCTTGTACCCCAAAAAAACATTTCCTCCGCCAGTGGCATTCAAACCAGCATATTTGCCTACAAAAACATTTGATGTGCCGTTTTCAAAAAGTCCGGCGGCATGCCCTACGTAAACATTACTCGACCCCGCTGTATTAGCGTTGCCCGCCAAATACCCAACTGCTACATTTTCTTCGCCGGTTGTATTGGAATACAACGCATATGACCCTAAAGCAACATTATTAGACCCTGTGGTGTTATAATTAAAAGCTACCCTGCCTAAAGCTAAATTGGAATCACCGGTTGTATTGGCTTTACCAGCTTGCCAGCCCGCAAATGTATTATATTTACCACTGGTATTTTCAAGGCCAGCTTGATATCCTATAAATACGTTTTCAGTACCTTTATTTCCCAGCGAACCTGTATTGACATTCGCGTTGCCGGCCTGAAATCCTAATGCCGTTAACTGGACATCGCCTGTATCATCAAAATTAATAAAATCATGCACCTGAATCCTGTTGTTGGGAGTTGTTGTGCCTATGCCTACATTGCCGTTTGCTGCGATAATTACATTCGGCGTCAATATGCCGGCTGCTTTATTATAGAAAAGCAGCTGTGTATTATTGTCGCTTCCGGCTGTTTCCTGCCTGGCTACGACATTTCCTAAAGTATTATTGTTATGCGCAAAATTTATGCCTGAACCGATCCTTATCGCAGCATTAACAAAAGCATTGTTTATAGTCAACGGCAATGATATTGCGCTGGTATCGCTGGATATGTCCAACCTATTAGCCGGGTCGGTAGTTCCAATGCCAACTCTGTCAACTTCCAAAACAACGGTGTTGTCTCTAGCAAAAGGCAGGCCCAACGCTCCGTTTATAACCATCTGTACATCCACGGCATTAATACTGCCGTCGCCATTGACATCCGCGTTAAAAGGGGATATATCTATTCCTAATGAAGCATTTATAATAAGCTGTACATCAATGGCATCTATCGAACCATCATCGTTTACATCTCTAGGATCTACGCCAATAGGAGGATTAAGGTCTAAAGACCTTATATGCAACAATGCCTGCGGATCTGTTGTGCCTATACCTACCCTGCCTTCGACAAGTAAATTAGCATTGCCTGCAGGGTCTGGCGCAGCATAAGTATCCCCTACTGATAAAGTCCTGTATTCCCCGTAAGGCGCGGGATAATATGTGGAGAGAGTAATCTTCTCATCGGCGTAAACATGCCCGCCAAAAATAACGGGTAATATCAAACTAAATATAATTGCAAAAATTATTTTTTTCATATTTATATTTACCTCCAATTTGCCATAGCTTCCATATCATCCTATTCCCAGGTTCGGTTCTGTATCCAGCGAATAATCGCTTAACATCCCTTCCTTATATAACCTGTAGCCCGCAACTGCCACCATGGCGGCATTATCAGTATAAAGATTGCCTTGCGGTAAAAATATCTCCAGCTCATTTTCTTCTCCTTTTTCAGTAAGCATGCCCTGCAGGGTTTTATTAGCGCTTACCCCTCCGCCTACTAAAAGCTGGCTGACTTTGTTTTTTACGCACGCATCTATTGCCTTATCCACTATAACATCAAATAGCGCTTTTTGAAAACTCGCGCATATGTCGTTGACCTTCTGGCTCTTAGCTTCTATGTTCCCTGCCTGACCGGCAGGCAAGTGGCTTCCTATATAATAAAGCAGCGCTGTTTTTACGCCGCTAAAGCTGAAATCCAAAGAACCTTTTTCCATATAAGCCCTGGGAAAATTTATAGCTTCAGGATTTCCGCTTTTGGCCTTTTTTTCTATAATCGGTCCTCCCGGATAACCTAATTTCAGAGCCTTGGCAGCTTTATCAAGGGCCTCTCCGCAGGCATCGTCCCTTGTCTGCCCCAGCAGTTTAAATTTATTGTATCCTGACATAAGCACAAGACTGGTATGCCCGCCTGAAACCACAAGCCCAACGCACGGAAACTTTAATTTCTTCCTACCTATAATAGCAGAATAAATATGCGCATACAAGTGATTAACGCCTATTATTGGTATCGATAAAGCGAAGCTTAGGGCCTTGGCAGCTGATATACCTATAAGCAATGCGCCTGTAAGCCCGGGGCCATGCGTCACAGCCACAAGGCCTATATCTTTAAGATCAACATCCGCGGTATCCAACGCTTCTTTAATAACATAATTTATACATTCCAGATGATACCTGCACGCTATTTCAGGTATGACGCCGCCGTATTTTTTATGCAAACTCAGGCTGGAGGCAGTCTTATTGGAAAGAATCTTATCCGCGCCTTTTATTACGGCTGCTGAAGTTTCATCACATGAGGTTTCTATGCCTAACGTCAACATATGCCTATTTTGCCAGCTCCGAGGCAAGCACAAACTTTATTTTGCCTTTTGTTTCCGGGATAATCTGCTGTATCGCGATCAGGGTCTTTCGCCTGTCATGGCCGGTTCCTACGGCAAAACCCTCTTTTTCGGCTGCTTCAAATAGTTTATAAATCTGCCCTTTTATATAATCTACGTCATTAAAATTATCAAGAAAAACGCTTCTTTGCGCGAATTTAACTTTATTTTTAATAGCCACCTGCCGGCATATTGAGCCTTTCGCGGATATGTTGTCCACAAAAAACATTTTCTTTTTTTTAAGTATTTTTAAAAATTTATCCATATCATCCTTATCGGATGTAAATTTTGAACCCATGTGATTCGATACACCGGCTGCCGTCGTGACGCTGCCTAAGGCCTTATAAAATACGGATTGTATCTTTTCCCGGCTCATGCCGCTGGTTAATGTATTTTCTTCCAGCCTTTTAAATTTCCCTTTTGGCTCCATGGGCATGTGCAGGATAACCTGCCTGTTTTTATGCTGCGATTCTTTTGCTATTTCTTTGGAATATTTAAGATTCGGTAAAATTGCCAGGGTAAGCGGTATGTCTATAGAGCTCAGCATTTCCAGGTTGTTACGGTTATATCCCCAGTCATCAAGGACTATCGCAACTTTAGGCAACTGCCTCTCTTTTATCGCACGCTGGAAATGTTTATAGGAAAAAGCAGCGGCTAACACCAGGACCACAAAAACTGCAGCCGAAAAAAATAAAATCCTTTTAATCTTTTCTTTGTGTTTCACCTTTTAAAATCTCAATGGCCTTTTCTATCTGGTTATCCAGCAAAACATCCTGCGGCTGTTCGATTAAAACATCGGGCGATATGCCGTTTTTGTGTATTTCATGCCCCAGCGGCGTATAATATTTGGCTGTGGTAAGCCGCAGCGCTGAACCGTCTCTCATGGGTATAACTGTCTGAACAGAGCCTTTGCCGAATGTCGCAGTCCCGACCAGCGCGCCTCTTTTGTTTTCTTTTATCGCCGCTGCCACTATTTCAGATGCGCTCGCGCTGCCTTTATTTACAAGCACCACGACAGGAAAATTAAGGCGCGGATTTAAACTCTGAGACGTAAATATCTCCTGCTGGCCAGCGGCCCTGCCTTTTATACTTACTATTGTCGCGCCTCTAGGTAAAAATTTTTCTGATACCGCTATAGAAGCTTCGAGCAGGCCGCCGGGGTTATTCCTTAAATCAAGTATAAGGGCGGACAACTTTTCCTTTTCCAGTTTTCTTAAAGCCCTTTCCAGGTCATGCGCAGTCTTGGCCTGAAATTCAATAATCCTTATATACCCTATATTATCTTTTAAAATTAACGCTTCATCAATGGACTCTATTTTTATAACCGCTCTTTTGATGGTAAAATCTTTTAATTTTTCTTCATCTGCCCGCATTATAGTAAGGGACAGCTCACTGCCCGGAATGCCGCGTAATTTTTCGACAGCGTCGTCTAAGGTTAAATCTTTTGCCGGTTCGTTGTCTATCTTTACTATTTTATCGCCGGGCAGGATACCTGCTTTATCAGCGGGCGTGCCTTTTAAGGGGGATACCACAGTCAACAAACCATCTTCGACTGTTACTTCTATGCCGATACCGCCGAATTCCCCTCCGGTATCCACTTTTATATCTTCATACTGCTGCGGTGTAAGAAAATCGCTGTGTGTGTCCAGGGACCTTAACATGCCTTTTAACGCGCCGTAAATCAGATTCTTAGGCTTTGCCTCTTCGACATAATTCTCCTCTATTGTCGTTATGGCGTCGCCGAACAATTCAAGCTCTTTGTATATATCTTGCCTGGCGGTATCGCTTTTGGCAGGCTCCGGGCCCTTGGATAGCGCTGGGCCTAAAAATACGCAAACGCAAAAAATAGACAGTATAATAACCAGGCAAAAGATTTTAGCAAGCTTCACTTTTCAAGCTCCTCTTTTAAAAGCTTATTTACAATGCCGGGGTTTGCCTTGCCTTTGGTGGCTTTCATAACCTGGCCCACCAAAAACGCCAGGGCATTTGTCTTTCCCTTTTTATAGTCTGCCGCTACGCCGGAATTATTTTTTAAAACATCGGCTACTATTGCCTTTATCTTGGACTCATCCGAGATCTGGGTAAGGCCTTTTTCTTTTACTATATCGTGCGCGGATTTTTTAGTCTCTATCATTTCAATAATTATGTCTTTTGCCATTTTCCCGCTGATTAAGCCCTCATCTATCATCTTAAGCATGTCTGTAAGCTGCCCAGGTGTAAGGGAAATATCCGAAAACTGCTTTGCTTTTGCGTTAAGGTATTTCAACACCTCTGTGCCGAGCCAGTTGACTATTGCCTTGGTGTTTTTGTAAAGCTTTACGCACTCTTCAAAGAAATTCGCCAGGGCCTTATCCGAGATTAATAAATATGCGTCGTAATCCGAAATAGAATATTCCTTTATAAAACGTTTTTTCTTGTCATCCGGCAGTTCAGTTACTTCTTTTGCTGCGTTATCCAGCATGACATCGTCTATGTTAAACGGGACAAGGTCAGGGTCAGGAAAATACCTGTAATCGTGCGCGTATTCCTTTGTCCTCATCGCATAGGTTTTCTTTTTGTCGGCATCCCACAGCCGTGTTTCCTGAATAATCTTTTCTCCTGCTTCTTTTGCCTCTGTCTGCCTCTGAACCTCGTGCTCCAGCGCTGCCTTTACAGCCTTAAAGGAATTCATATTTTTCAACTCAACCTTGGTGCCTAATTCAGTTTCGCCTTTGGGCCTTATAGAAATATTAGCGTCGCAGCGCAGGCTTCCCTTTTCCATGTCGCAGTCAGATACGTCAAGATACTTAAGCAAACTTTTTAAGGCAACTAAGTAAGCATATGCCTCGTCAGGAGAATCCATGTCAGGCTCTGTTACAATTTCCAATAGCGGCACGCCTGAACGGTTATAATCAACCAAGCTACTGCTATTATTGCCGTTTGTGCTGCCGGACTGGTGCATTAATTTGCCCGCATCTTCTTCCATGTGCACCCTTTTAATCCTTATTGTCTTTGTTGCCCCGTCGGTTTTTAGAATATTTACAACGCCCTTTTGCGCCAGCGGCATATCATATTGCGATATCTGGTAATTTTTAGGCAGGTCGGGATAAAAATAATTTTTTCTGTCAAATTTCATCCGCTTTGCCACTTTACAATTAAGCGCCAGCGCGACTTTTATGGCCTGTGTTAAATATTTCTCATTTAACACAGGCAAAGACCCGGGAAAACCCAGGCATACAGGGCAGGTAGAAGAATTGGGCTGGAGCCCAAATTCGTTTTTGCACGCGCAGAAAGCTTTTGTCTTTGTGGCAATATGCAGGTGCACTTCCAGGCCTATGACTGTTTCATAATTATTCATGTTTTTATAAATTCGGTTTTCTTTTCTGCCATCGCGCGTTTTTCTCATAAGTATAAGCAACCCTTAGCAGCGTAGGTTCGTCAAAATGCTTGGCCATAAGCTGCATGCCCATGGGCAGGCTGTCTTTGGTATAACCGCACGGCACTGAAATAGCGGGTATGCCTGCCAGGTTTGCGGGAATTGTAAAAATATCCGAAAGGTACATCTGCAGCGGATCCTGTAATTTTTCCCCGAGCTTAAACGCAGCAGTCGGAGTAGTGGGCGTTAAAATAACATCACAGGTTTTAAACGCGTTGTCAAAATCCTGTTTTATCAATGCCCTTACCTTTTGCGCCTTTAAATAATAGGCGTCATAATAGCCGCTACTTAATGAATATGTGCCGAGTATTATACGCCTTTTTGCCTCCTGGCCGAAACCTTCGCCCCTTGTCTTTTTATACATATCAAGCAAAGAACTCTGTTCCCTGCGCAGCCCGTACTGGACGCCGTCAAACCTTGCCAGATTGGAACTTGCCTCAGAACAAGCTACTATATAATATGTAGCAACTGCGTATTCTGTATGGGGCAGAGAAATGTTAGTTACCTGCGCGCCTAAATCCTTAAATACCGCTACAGCCTCATTAATACTTTCTTTTATACGCTTATCCAGGCCTTCTATAAAATATTCTTTTGGCAGGCCTATTTTTAAATTTCTCACTTCGTTTCTCAAGTATGATACATAATCAACAACATCTTCCTGGGCAGATGTTGTATCCATGGGGTCATGAGCTGCTATGGCGTTTAAAACTATGGCAGAGTCCTCAACATCTTTTGTTATGGGCCCTATCTGGTCTAAGCTTGAGGCAAAGGCAATAAGCCCATAGCGCGAAACTCTTCCGTATGTGGGTTTTAATCCCACTACGCCGCAGAGAGCCGCGGGCTGCCTTATTGAACCGCCTGTGTCCGAGCCTAGCGCGCATACTGCTTCGTCACTGGCTACTGATGCGGCAGAGCCGCCGCTTGAACCGCCGGGTATTCTTTGTAAATCATATGGGTTTTTTGTCGGGCCGTAGCAGGAGGTTTCGCAGGAAGAACCGAACGCAAATTCATCCATGTTTGTTTTGCCTAAAAGCAATGCGCCCTGTTCCTTAAGCCTTGAAATCACAAATGCGTCATACGGCGGCTTAAAGCCAGCCAGTATTTTTGAAGAGCACGTTGTAAGCTCGTTTTTTACGCAGATATTATCTTTTATAGCTATAGGTATGCCGTATAAAGCGGTCTCTTTTTTTTCACTTGAAATATCTTTTGCCCTGTCAAAGACTTCTTGTTTGTCAAAATGCGCAAAGCCATGCACCTTAGGCTCCACCGCTGTTATCCTTGCTGTAATGTCCGAAGCAATATCCTGCACAGACGCAGAGCCTGCCTGCTGCCTTTTTTTCAATTCGTGCGCTGTTAATTCATATAACGCTTCACGCTTCACGCTTCACGCTTCACTTTCTATTACCTTAGGCACTTTGAAAAACCCGTTGTCAGAAGAGGGCGCGTTTTTAAGCGCCTCCTGGGTACCGAGAGATTTTTTAACAGTATCTTTTCTTGACACATTTGCGATATCAAGCGCATGACTTAAGGGTTCAACTGCCTTTGTGTCAAGCTGGTTTAATTTTTCTATATACGTAAGGATATTATTGAGCTGTTCTGCCAAAAGCGTTGTTTCCTTCGCGTTTAGCTCTATCCTGGCAAGGTCAGCCACGTATTTTAATTCGTCAGTCTTGATTTTCATAAACCTTCTCTATTTTTGCAAATTCTTCCAGGCTTAGCGTTTCACCTCTGCGCTGCGGGTCAATTTCCGCATCGGAAAGGACTTTGAATACTTTTTTCTTATCTTGATTAAACATTTCCGCAGCGGACAACGCGTTTAAAAGTGTTTTTCTCCTCTGGTTAAACGCGGCATTTATAATTTTAAAAAAGAGTTTTTCGTCTTTAACCTTAACTGCCGGATTTTCTGAAAAAACCAGGTTCACAAAAGCAGAATCAACTTCAGGCTGGGGGTAAAATACCTTTCTTGGTATAAAAAATTTTATTTTCGGTTCGGCATAGAACTGCGTAAAACAACTTAAAGAGCCATAATCTTTTACGCCGGGCTTTGCCACAAGCCTTTGCGCTACTTCCTTTTGAACCGTTATAAATGCCTCTTTTATTATTTTCCTGTTATCTATAATATAACTTATAATCGGCGATGTAATATAATACGGCAGGTTGCCTATTATTTTTAGTCTATAGTCTATAGTCGAGTGCGAAGCGAGGCAAAGCCTCCCCGTAGGGGATAATCTATGGTCGAGGATGCTGCCGCATATAATTTCAACATTTTCGCAAGCAGCAAATTGCTTCTTCAGCAAAGGGCATAAATTCTTGTCATATTCCACTGCGACAAGTTTTTTACATCTGGCTGCTATATTTTCTGTCAAAGCGCCCAGGCCCGGGCCTATTTCCAGCACAGAATCATTTTTTGTTATGCTGCAGGCAGATATAATCCTGTCTATATATGCCTTATCCACTAAAAAATTCTGGCCTAAACGCTTTTTTATCCTTAGGGCCTCATCCTTTATCAGGATTTTAATATCGCTTGAAGAGAGCATCAGCTATTTTTAAATTGCCGGCTTGCCATTGAAGCTGCGGTTTTTATCGCAGCCTGGAAGCTTGCCGGGTTGGCAAGGTTTTTCCCGGCTATTTCAAAAGCGGTTCCGTGCGCGCAGGATGTCCTTATAAAGGGCAGCCCCAGCGTTATATTTACCGCCTCGTCTCTTGCGACCATCTTAAGCGGTATCAGCCCCTGGTCATGATACATGCATAAAATTATTTCAAAATCTCCGCTATATGCCTGATAAAACAAAGAATCCGCGGGATGCGGGCCTGAAACATTAACGCCTTTTGCCTGGGCAGTCTTTATCGCCGGGTAAATTACGCTTTCCTCTTCGCTGCCTATCTCGCCTTTTTCTCCGGCGTGGGGATTAAGCGCGCACACGCCTATCCTGCAGGAGGCTGCGCCGAAATAAATACTCATCCATTCGTCTATAAGTGTGATGGTCTTTACCAACGCCTGTTTTTTTAATGACCTGGAAACGCTTGCAAGAGGTATGTGCGTGGTAGCGAGCACAACCGACAGCGGCCCTCCTGTCAGCATCATCGCCGTATTTTTTGCTTTTGATAAACAGCTTAAGTATTCCGTATGGCCGTTATATTTAAACCCGCTTTTTTTAGCGGAATACTTATTTATCGGGGCAGTAACAATAGCGTCCGCCTTTTTTGCCTTTATTAATGAGTAGGCGGTTTTTATATAGTCAATGGACGCCTTGCCGTATTCAGGCCTTACTGCGCCGTATTCAAAGTCATTCTTGTTAACGTTCTGTAAATCTAAAAATAATATATCGTAGTTACTGAACTCAATATCCTGCTGGTTTGTTATTGTTCTATAGTCAAAGTCCGCTCTTGAAAAAATAAACGCGTTTTTAAAAATTGAAGCATCCCCGACTATGACATAGCGCGAGAGCTCTCTTGTGGCAGGATCTGAAAGTGATTTGGCTATAATTTCTGCGCCTATCCCGGAGGGGTCACCCATTGTTATAGCTATAATAGGCCTACTTTTTAATTTCAATGTAAGCCTCTTTTCTTAAATTGCCTATAAAATTGCGCAGGACCAATTCCGCCTCTCTGCCGTACAGCCTTTGCCTTATCAGGGGCGTAGCTTCAGCAAGCGACATATCCTCGCCTTTAACTGTTTTTTCAACCTTAACAATGTTGCAGCCTGCCGCGCTTTCTATAACAGGCGATACTTCGCCTTCCTTCAGGGTAAACAATATCTCATCTATTTCCTCGGCCATTTCGCCCTTTGAAACAAAATCCATTTCTCCGCCGTCTTCGGCATTTGGCCCTTCGGAGTATTCTTTTGCCAACGCGGCAAAATCCTCGCCGGCGTTAATCCTTTTAAGCAGCTCCTCTGCGAAAGATTTTACTTTTGCCTTGTCCTGCTCAGGTTTGTACCTTAAAAGGATTATGCGGAATTTTACTGTTTCAGGCTGCGCAAATTCATTTTTATGACCGTAATAATAGGCAGCTACCTGTGTGGGAGTTACCTGTATATTATGAAAAACTATACCATTGATTAACTCCTTCATCATTAGCTGATCCCTGTATTTGTCTCTGAGTTTACCAACAGTTATGCCTGATTCGGCAAGCGCCTTGTTAAATACCTCGTCACTGCCGAAACGCACCTTAACCTCATTTATCCTTTTCTCAACCTCGGCATCGCTTATCTTAATGTTACGCCTTTTCGCCTCCTGTAAAATCAGCTTTTCCTCGATTAACCTGTTAAGCGCGTCATTTTTTGCCTCGTCCAGCCTGTTTCGGGCTTCTTCCTGGCCGTACCTTAGCTTATAATCTGCTATAAAACTTAATGTTGATTCTTCAACCTCGCTCTGCGTTATTACTTCATCGTTTACAATTGCCACTATCTTATCCACTACCTCTGCGCTATACGCAAAAGTTACAATAAAAAATAATGCCAGGCACAACGCGCACGAGATTTTTAATTTATTGCTGAACATTTTCGTTTTGCGTTTCCTCTTCTGGTAAAGGCGCCTCTTCCTGCACGGGTTGCGCAGGCGCTGCCTTAAATGCCTCTTCTTTTACGGTTACTTTTGCCTTTTGTTTCAGGCGTTCTACAAAATCCCTGAATTGCTGCTGCTTGGACTGGCTTATCAGGCCTTCTCTTATCTTTTCCTTAACCTCATCCAGTGATTTATATTCCGGCGCGCGTTTGTCGGTCAGTTTTATTATATGATAACCGAACCTGGTCTTTACAATACCACTTGTCTGGCCGACATTCAGCTCAAAACAAGCCTGCTCAAACTCCGGTATCATCTGCCCTTTCTGGAAATAGCCTAAATCTCCGCCCCTGTCTTTTGTAAGGTCTTTTGAGTAAGCCTTTGCCATTTCAGCAAAATCAGCTCCGGCCTTTAGCTTTTCCTGCACTTCTTTTGCTTCCTCTTCAGAGTTAAGAAGTATATGGGATGCCTGTACTCTTTCAGGCACTAAATACTGGTCCTTATGTTGTTGGTAGTACTGCGCTACTTCCTCATCCGAAACAGCTTTCTGCGCAGAGGTTTCTATCTCCAGCAGTTTGGCTATTAATATCCTTCTTGCTGCCTTGTCTATCAATTTTCTTACGTCAGCATCTTTGGTAAGCTTTCTCTTCTGCGCCTCTTCAAAAAGCAGTTTTTCCACAATTAAATCATCCAATATTTCCCTTTTATGCTGTGTGGCGACCGATTGATAATATTCAGGCAGCTCATCAATCTTCTCATCTATCATGGCCATTGTTATCTTTTGGCCGTTTACAGCAGCTATTTCATCCTGGCTGGAAATGGCTTTTGCGCAGCCAAAACAAAACCCTATAATACTTAATAATAGTATGACCTTTTTCATGCTATAACTCCTCTCTTAGTTTTTATAATTGGGCATTATTTTACCATAACCACAAACGTCACACAAGGCAAAACATGGGGTTAAGCTTTTGTGCCTGCTGCCGGAGCGACTATAAAAAATTGCGCCCTGCAAAATCCGAAGGATTTAGCAGGATTAGTCCCGCACAATCTTTCAGATTGTGCTGGGAAAAACAAACGCGAAAGCAGTGAGCAATTTTTTGCTACAGCTCGCCAAGGCCGCGTTTGCCTTGGCGAGCGGCAAGCGAAGGCAATGGCACAAAAGCTAAGGGTTTTGCTTAAAATTAGCAATCGCGCTCCGCAACAACCTGCAATACAAATCAAACCCCACTGCCATAACATATCCATGCTGCTGCGCGCCTAAAAGGTTGCCCGCCCCTCTTATCTGCAAATCCTCCATTGCTATCTTAAAACCGGAACCTAGGCCGCTAAACTTGTTTATAGCGTTTAAGCGCCGTTTAGCGTCAGAGGTTAAAACAAAATCCTTGGGAATCACAAAATACGCGTGTGCCTGCCTGTTAAAGCGCCCTACCCTTCCTCTTAACTGATAAAGGTCCGCCAGGCCGAATTTGTCAGCGTGGTTTACTATTAATGTATTTGCGTTAGGAATATCAATGCCAGAAGCTATAATTGTCGTTGAGATTAAAATATCTATTTTCCCATCTATGAAACCCAGCATAACTGCCTCAAGTTCCTTGGCAGACATCCTGCCGTGAGCCACGGCAATCTTTGCGTGTTCACCCGCTATCTCTTTTATGTTCTGGGCGATTTTTTCCAAACCCTTTATCCTGTTGTTGACAAAATAAACTTGGCCCCCCCTTGCCAGCTCTCTTTGTATCGCCTCTTTTATGATTTCCGGGCTGTAATGGGCGACGATAGTTTTGATGGGAAGCCGCTCAGGCGGCGGCGTATCTATAACGGACATATCCCTTGCGCCCATAAGCGACATATACAGCGTCCTTGGTATGGGCGTTGCTGTCATGGTTAATACATCCACTATCAGGCGCAGTTTTTTAAGCTTTTCTTTGTGCTTAACCCCGAAACGCTGCTCTTCATCTATTATCACAAGCCCCAGGTCTTTAAATTTTACGTCTTCTGAAACCAGCCTGTGCGTGCCGATTATTATATCCACCTTGCCCTCGGCAAGGTTTTTTAAAATTTCCGCCTGCTCTTTTTTTGTCCTGAAGCGGGAAAGCATCTGCACTGTTACGGGATATTTTTGCATCCTTTTTGTAAATGTATTGTAATGCTGTTCCGCCAAAATTGTGGTGGGCACCAGAAGCGCTACCTGTTTATTATCCATAACCGCTTTAAAGGCGGCGCGCAAGGCTACCTCAGTTTTGCCGTATCCTACGTCGCCGCATAAAAGCCTGTCCATGGGCTTATGCGCTTCCATATCTTTTTTAACTTCAGAGCTTGCCTTTGACTGGTCTATTGTATCCTCATATTCAAACGCAGCTTCAAGCTCCTTCTGCCAGTCTGCGTCAGGGGAAAACGCCAGGCCTTTTAGCCTAAGCCTGGCAGCCTGCAGCTGCAGCAATTCTATCGCATATGAGGCGACTGCCTTTTTTGCCCTTTCTTTTATCCTTTCCCACTGCTTTGTGCCTAATTTGTTAAGCCTGGGCAGCTTTTTATAAAATGATACGTACTTCTGTAAAAGGTTTATCTCCTCAACAGGCACATACAGCTTATCCTCATCAGCGTATTCTATAATGATATAAGAGGCGGCTGGTTTTTTGCTGTCTTTTAATTTAGTGATTCCGCGGTATATGCCTATGCCGTAATTTACGTGGACAATGAGGTCGCCTTTTTTAAGGTCAACAAAGCTCTGTATGGGGACTTCTTCGCCAACGCCGTGGTATAAGGGCTTAGGTACCTTTGCCTTTGTGTCCGGGCGCGGCAATACCATAACCATCTGGTGATGGCCGGTAATATCGCCTGTCCTTATGTTAAAGGACCTTATGGTCTTAACAACGTCATTTACTATTTCTATTCTTACGGGGTCCTCAAACGTGGTGGGAAAAATATCCACCACATTGCCGCGGTGGGAAAAATCTCCTTCTTCAAAGACAAAATCAGCGTGCTTGTATCCGAAATTGGAAAACAGCCTTAAAAGCTCTTCCTGGGAAAGCTGCTGCTCCAGGCATATTTTTATGGATTTAAACATAAGGGATTTGATTAATTACATTTTCTCGGGCTGTGAAATCCCGAGAAGCCCAAGCGCGTTGGATATAACCACTTTTACGCAGCTGACTAAAACAAGCCTGGCCTGCGTAAGTTGTACGCTTTCGCTTACTACTTTATGCTTTGTGTAAAAGGAGTGAAATTGCGAGGCTAATTCCAAAAGATAATCCGTAATCCTGTAAGGCTCAAGCGCTTCATAGGCAGAGGACAGAATTTCAGGGTATTCCCTTAGCTTTTTTAATAACGCAAGCTCTTCCTCTTCTTTTAATAATGAAGGGTCAGCGCCTTTTAATTCTACCTGGTCTTTTGTTTTATTGTGTTCCAAAATACCGCAGATTCTTGCATGGGCATATTGTATATAATAAACAGGGTTTTCAAGAGACTGTTTCTTGGCAAGCTCAAGGTCAAAATCCAGGTGGCTGTTCATCTTCCTTGTTAAAAAGAAAAATTTCGCGACATCAGGCCCGACCTCATCTATAACCTCTCTTAAGGTTATAAAATCACCGCTTCGTTTTGACATGCGCACAAGTACGCCATCACGGTAAACGCTTACAAGCTGCACAATGAGTATATCAAGGCTTGTGTCTATATGGCCTAAGGCCTTCTGAGCTGCTTTCATTCTTGCCACATAACCATGATGGTCAGGCCCCCACAAATCAATGAGCCTGTCAAAGCCTTTATCATATTTCTCCTTATGATAGGCAATATCCGGAGCTAAATACGTATAAGAGCCGTCATTTTTTATAAGCACCCTGTCTTTATCATCCTTAAACTCCGTTGATTTAAACCACACAGCGCCTTCTTTTTCATAAACAAACCCTTTTTTCTTAAGAAGCTCAAGCGCTGCCTTAACTTTGTCGGAGCTTGTTAATTTATGCTGCGCCGTATAATTATCAAATACAACGTGTATGTCGGCCAGGTCTTTTTTAATTTCCTTCATCACGCAATCCATGCCATAGTCTGAAAAAATTTTCCTGTCTTTTGGGGCTATGTCTTTAAAGCGGTCGCCGTATTTTTTGTAAAGCTGTTGCGCTATGTCTTTTATATAATCGCCCTGGTAGCCGTTTTCCGGAATCTCTATTTTTTTACCCAAAAACTCGGCATACCTTGCGTATATCGAATCACCGAGCAAATCTATCTGCGCGCCTTCGTCATTTACATAATATTCCCTTGTTACTTTCCACCCGAAAAATTCAAGTACGTTGCAGATTGCGCCGCCGACAACAGCCTGGCGGGCATGGGCAACTGTCAAGGGGCCTGTTGGATTGGCGCTTACAAACTCCACTATTACTTTTTTGCCTTTGCCTGGCTGTGATATTTTGCCAAAGGCATCTTTTTGTTTTTCTATCTGGCTGATGACATCATAAACAGCTTTGTTTGAAAAGAAAAAATTTATAAAGGCAGGGGGCTTTACGCAAACTTGCTCTATCTGGCCGGCTAAAGTGCCCCTTGCGGCATTTTCCTTTAATAAATCGCACATATAAGAAGCCACTACCTCGGGCTTACAGCCTGTGTTTAGCTTGCATACCTGCATTGCTATGTTTGTGGAAAGGTCGCCGAATTCCTTTTTAGGGGTAGGCGCAAGGGTAACGGAAGGAATATTTGTAAGGTTAAATTCCTTGCCGGCTGATTCCAGGGCTTTTTGTATTGCTTCTATAAGGAGTGCGTTTATGTCCATGATAATTATAATGGGGACAGCCACCTAAAATTGGGACAGCCACCATTTATTTTTATTAAAATGGTGGCTGTCCCAATTTTACCCATTTTTAAGTTGCTTTCAGTTTCAGCTTGGTTGCATCAGACCAGAGCCATTCAAGATTGTAAAATGCTCTGGTGTCCTTAAGAAATATATGCGCTACTATATCGCCGTAATCTACCAATATCCAGGAGGCTTCCTGTTCGCCTTCCGCATGGACCGGAGACATGCCTTCTTTCCTTAAGGTGTCCTTAATGGCGTCGCTTATTGCCTTTGTCTGCCTTGCGGAAGAACCGCTGCATATGACAAAATAATCGCAAAAGCTTGAAACCTTCTGCATGTCCAGCACAACTACATCTTCGGCTTTTTTCTTTGATGCTAAGCTGGCTATGTGTAATGCCTTCAGTTTAGAGTTCGTCTGGTGTGTCCTCTAGAGGGCTTTTACTTGCCTAAAATCCTAAAAAGGCTGGTACCACAATCAGGGCATTTACCCTTCAATGCCTTACGGCCGTTTTTCATCGTAACTTCTTTTCCGTCTTTCATCTCTTTCTTAGCTTTGCACTTTACACAATATCCCTCTGCCATGGAAACCTCCTGTTTTGGTTAGAATACAATAAGAACTTTTAAAATTCTATCATACGTCTATGGTAAAGTCAACTCAAAACACTTTTCTGTGCTGCTGGACGCTCTTGCATAAGGCTATCAGGAATATGAACGCCGACAGGTTAGACCCGCCATATGACAGAAACGGCAGGGGTATGCCTACCGCAGGCATAAGCCCCATTACCATAGATATGTTTACAAATATATGAAACCACAAAAGCGCGACTGTTGCCGTAACCAGGAGCTTGCCGCTTAAATCGCTTGTATGGTCAGCTATCTTAAGAAGCCTGTTTAAAAGCATCAGAAACAATATAAGAATTAATATAGCGCCTATAAAACCCCACTCTTCCCCTAATACTGAAAAAATAAAGTCAGTATGCCTCTCCGGCAGGAAGTTAAGCTGGTTCTGTGTACCTGCCATCCAGCCCTTGCCTAAAAGGCCTCCTGAGCCTATGGCTATCTTTGATTGTATAACTGTATATCCTGCGCCCAGGGGGTCCATATTAGGGTTTAAAAAAACCAGTATTCTGTTTTTTTGATATTGCTTAAGGAGCACCCACAAAAACGGCGAAGATATAATAGCGCCTATTATAGGCACAAACAAAAACCTCTTTTTAATGCCGGATGTAAACAATACCGCAAAAAACACAGGCAGCAATGTAAGCGCTGTGCCTAAATCAGGCTGTTTTATTATAAGCATCATAGGTATTAGGGTGCCTATAAGCGGTATTAGATATACATAAATATTATTTATCTTATACTGCCTGCTTGAAACATATTTAACCAGGGCAAGTATGTAGGTTATCTTGCATAATTCCGCGGGCTGCAAAAAGAAAAACCCCAGGTCCAGCCAGCGCCTTGCGCCAAGCCTGGTCCTGCCTATGGCAAATACCAGTAAAAGCAATATTATATTTATAAAAAACAATATATACGCCTTATCCAGCAGCTTCACATACCCGTATTTAAGGACAAAAAATATAATTACCAGGGCAAATATAAACCACATAAACTGTAAATCCGCGAAATCCTTATTAAGCAGGCCATTGACCGTATAAGAGGCGCTATGCAAAGACATAAGCCCTATTACGCATATAAGCGCTATAATCACAAATACATCCAAGTCCGCTAACTTTTCCTTAAAAGGCATGATTAATTAAAATAACCTTTCTCCTGCATATACTTGCATAAAGCCCCTGCCATACGCGCGGGTCTTATTCCGCCTGCGACACCGTGCTCCAAAAATATCACAAAAGAAATCCTTGGGTTTTCATAAGGCGCATATCCTACAAACCACGCGTGCGGGTCATGGCCTGTTACCTGCGCTGTGCCTGTCTTACCGCATATCTTTAAAGTTTCATGCTTTGCCAGCTGGCCTGTGCCTGTGGGGCTGTTGACTACGCCGTAAAGCCCTTTTTGAACTATATCAAACTCGTTTTTATTATCAAAAATAGCTGCCTTGCTAAATATGCTGTTCTGCAGATTTAAATCGCCTATCTTTTTTACCAGATAAGGCCGCGGCGCAAAACCTTTGTTTGCCGCGATAGTTACCATACGCAATGCCTGGATAGGGCTAACCAGCAAATCCCCCTGGCCTATAGCGAAATTTAAAGTGTCGCCGCCCTGCCACGCCTGATTTCTTGTTACTCTTTTCCATAAAGGCGAAGGAACCAGGCCGTTTGTTTCAAGCGGAAGGTCTATATACGTATACTGCCCAAGCCCGAATTTCGCTGCATACTGCGAGATTAACTCCGGGCCTATGAGTTTTCCTGTGTTATAAAAAAATACATTGCAGGAATGAGTCAGGCCGTCCACTACATTCTGGCTGCCATGGCCGCTTTCCTTCCAGCAGCCAAACCTTGCCTTGCCCAGGAAGTATGCGCCATTACAGGTAAAATAAGTATTTTCCGTTAATTTCCCGGAAGAAAGCGCTGCGTCTGAAACAACTATTTTAAATATAGAGCCCGGTGGGTATGCTGATGATATCGCGCGGTTAAGCATGGGGTGATTTTTCTGGGTAAGCAGATCCGCTCTCTGGTTTCCTTTTGTGGGGTCAACGAAAAAATTAGGGTCATAGCCCGGCGAACTTACCAGTGCTAAGACTTCGCCGGTTTTTGTGTCAGTCACAATACACGCGCCTGTTTCTCCTTCCATAAGTCCGGCTACCACTTCCTGTAAACCCAAATCTATGGTTAAATATAAATCCTTGCCTTTTTGGGGGGATTTATATCCAAGCTGCTTGACCTGCCTTGATGAGGCATCCACTTCTACCTGTATGCCGCCGTCTTCACCGCGCAGGTAACTGTTATACTGCTTTTCTATGCCTGTCTTACCGACGTATTCGCGGATTTTATACCCGTATTCTTTAAAAATTTTATATTCCGCCTCGTCCATCTTTCCTATGTAGCCTGTTATATGAGAAAGCGCTTCGGGTTTTAAATAGTCACGGCGGAGGTTAGCGCTTATTATGGCCCCGGGCACAGAGGCAATGTTCTCATCCAGAAAAAACGCAAGCTGTTTATCCAGGTCCTGTTCTACTGTCGTGGGTATAAAAGGGGCGAGATAATTTTTGCGGTAATTTTTGTATAAGGTTTTCTGCGGTATGCCTGATAATTTGCTTAAGCTTTCCAGTGTAATCTTTATATTGCTGGTTTCCTGTGGGATAACCGCCAGGTCAAAGGATATCCTGTTGCTTACCAGGGCGTTTCCGTTTCTGTCGTAAATAAGGCCCCTGGGCGACTCAATAGGAATTATCCTGATCCTGTTTTCCTGGCTGCGCTGCCTATAAAAAGGATACCTTACCAGCTGCATATAAAAAAGATTAAGCGCCAAAAAAAGAAAGGACAGATAAATGATTGTCCTAAATATACTTCTCCGAATATAAATCATTACCGAATATCCTGCTTAAAATAAAAAACACCAAAGGCGAAACACACCCTGTATACACAGCTGCCTTAAATATCAGCCAGATATAAAGCGCTAGGTCAATGTGCGGATTTTTTATGGCATTGATAAGTAAAACAATGAAACTCGTAATAAAATAAACCGCGGCGCAAAGTAAAATTTGCGCGTAAGGTTTTTGCTTATAAAAATGATTGCCGAAGCGCGCCAGGAATAAAACGCATAAAAACAAGCCTGCCGCGTTGCTTCCAAGCAGGGCAGTTGATGTGATATCCTTAAACAGCCCCGCGAATATAGCTGCCTTAATGGCGTCTTCTCTCGTTAAAAAAAGCGCAATAAATACAACGCTTATAAGTAAAAGGTCGGGTTTTGCTCCTGATATGGATATATATTCCAGCGCCGTAGCCTGGACTACGCCTATCAAAAATATCGTTAAAAACAATACCCAATTTTTCGTTCGCATATCTATTGGCCTTTCAAGCCTCATTCATAGAGCTTAATATTTAGGCTTTGTGCCATTGCCTTCGCTTGTCGCTCACAAAAAGGCATTCTTCGCCTTCGGCGAAGGGCACTTTTTGTTCGCTGTATGAAAAATTGCTCGGCTTCTTGCCATTGTTCTCGCAATTTTTTATAGTCGCTCTCGGCAATTGGCACAAAGCCTTACAATTATTTTCTACTTACGACGCTTTCAACTTTTAAAGTAACTGGTCGAATATTTTAGTGCCGAGGGGTGGCCATCGTTTTGGAGGGCTCCCGATGCCCGCAGCGTAAGCGAGGACAGCGGGATACCAAAACGATGACAGGACCCCGAGGCCCTAGAAATTTGAGAACTCTGCTATTATTTTATACACAAGACTTCTTCGAGCTGCGAGAATTCAAAATCCGGTTTTACAAGGGCTGAAAGCGAAAGCCCGCCCAGGGCCTGCTGCACCTCAACCACCTCGCCCAGCACCAGCCCTTTGGGAAAGATGCTGCTGAAGCTGGATGTCAGTATAACATCGCCTTTTTTAATATCAGCGTCGAGCGGCAGATATTCCATTCTGCATAAGCCGCCGGAAATCCCATAAACCATGCCTTCACAGCGCGAGCGCGAATCAATGGCGCTTACATGCGAATCAGGGTCTGTGATAAGCATTACCCTGCTTGAGGTGCTTGAAACTTCCACTACCCTGCCTACCAAGCCTGACGGCGTGATTACCACCGTCTTTTCACCTATGCCAGCTTTTTTGCCGGCGCTTATAATTATAGAGTTGGAAGTGCTTGTGGAATCTTTTGCTATAATCTGGGCTGCGATAAAATTAAACTGGTTTTCATTTTTAAAGGCGAGTATATTTTTAAGGCGCTCATTCTCGGTCTTTAATTCTTCCAGCTGATACGCCTTGCTCTTTAATTCCTGCAGTTTATTGCGCAAATCTTTATTTTCCGCGATAAGCGCTTTTGAATGCATTAAAAACCTGATGTTATAAAAAGCCCTGTCGGATAAACGCAGAGGAAGCCTGATTATGTTGACTACGAAGAGTTTGGGGGAGTTGAAATATACGGACGGTAAGACAAAGATAAGGCTAAGATATAAAAATAAAAAAATGTAGCCTATTTGACTTTTTAATCTTTTCACTCAAACTTACTATGTGTAGGCTTTAAGTTCGCGTTCGTTCCTGTGAGAAACGGTGACTTTCTTTAAATACCTGATTTCTTCCAGGACTTTGCCTGTTCCTAATGCCACAGCTGTAATGGGGTCTTCAGCTACGTGGACAGGTAGGCCTGTTTCTTCGGATATAATCTTGTCTATGCCTCTTAACAGGGAGCCTCCGCCTGCCAGGACTATGCCTCTTTCTATTAAATCCGCAGCCAGTTCAGGAGGAGTCCTTTCAAGGGCCATCCTCGCATTATCAACTATCGCCTTTACAGGCTCTGAGAGTGCCTCTCTTACCTCTTCGGAGCTAAGCGTAATCATTTTGGGTAATCCCGCAATCAGGTCGCGGCCCCGCACTTCCATTTTAAGTTCCTGTTCAAGCGGGTATGCGGAACCTATCTTTATCTTTATGTCTTCAGCGGTTCTCTCGCCTACCATAAGGTTGTAGGTCTTTTTAAGGTATTCTGTTACTGCCAGGTCCATTTCGTTTCCGCCTATTCTTATTGACTTGGCAAAAACTATTCCCGCCAATGATATGACGGCCATTTCCGTTGTGCCACCGCCTATATCTATAATCATATTTCCACCCGGCTCATCTATCGGCAGGCCTACGCCTATTGCCGCGGCCATTGGCTCCTCTACCATATATACTTCCCTGGCTCCTGCCTTTTCAGCTGATTCGCGCACAGCGCGTTTTTCAACTTCGGTAATGCCTGAGGGTATGCTTATTACCATTCTCGGGCGCACCAGGACTTTTCTGTTGTGGACTTTATTAATAAAGTAACGCACCATCTTTTCTGTTATATCGAAATCCGCTATGACGCCGTCGCGCATAGGCCTGATTGCTACTATATTTCCGGGCGTGCGGCCGAGCATTCGCTTTGCTTCATCGCCTACTGCCAGAACCTCCATGGTGCCTTTTTGTATGGCAACTACGGACGGCTCGCACAGGACAATGCCCTGGCCCTTGACATATACGAGGGTGCTGGATGTGCCCAAATCCATGCCGATGTCATTGGAAAACATCCCCATCGCATAATTAATATTTCTTTTTAGAAAATCGAAAAACCTTTTCCTGTCGACTTTAACGCCCTTTTTCATATTCTTTTCTTTCTCCGTTAATATTTATGGGTAGCAGAAATTATAACAAATGCACGTTCTAAAGTCAAGGAAAGTCGCAAGTTAGCGCTTTTTAAATCCGGAAATTATTTCCACAAAGGCCGGGAAGGAAGTATCTATGCAATCCGTGTCTTCTACTATGGTTTCTCCTTCGCTGAGGCAGCCTGCGATAATCAGCGTCATGGCTGTCCTGTGGTCGCCGAAACTCTGCACTCTGGCTGGTTTTAATTTAGAAGGGCCCCTGACAATTATTGTGTCTTCTTTTGTTTTTATGTCCACTCCCACACTCGAAAGGCCTGTTACAATGGAATTTATCCTGTCAGTTTCTTTAACCCTTAGTTCAGAAAGGCCTTTGATTATGGTTTCACCTTGTGCGAATGCGGCAAGCAAGGCAAATATCGGAATTTCATCTATCATCCGCGGTATCTCTTCAGCTTCTATGGTTGTGGATTTAAGCTTTGAGGTTTGAGCAATAATGTCCGCGTAAGGCTCATAGTCTTTCGCCTTTACATTTGTTATGTCTATTAAAGCGCCCATTCTCTTTAACACATCAAGAAACCCTGTGCGCGTAGGATTTACGCCGCATGATTTTATCAGTATCTGTGAATCGGGCAAAAGAACACCCAGCGCTATAAAAAACGCTGCGCTGGATATATCAGCGGGTATTATTATTTCGCCCGGGCTTATTGGTTTAGAGTTTCCTGTAACGGATATTTTACTTCCCAACGGACAATTTATCTTAAAAAGCCTGAACATTCTTTCTGTGTGGTCGCGGGATTTTTGAGGTTCTGTTATTATGGATGTGCCGTTTGCGTATAACGCGGCAAGCATAAGGCAGCTCTTTACCTGCGCGCTTGGCATAGGTAAATTATAATTAATGGCTTTTAGTCCGCCGCCTTTTATTTTCAGCGGCGCGAAGTTCGCGTTATCAGCGCCTTCTATTTTAGCGCCCATGGATATCAAAGGCTGCGTCACTCTTTTCATCGGCCTTTTTGAAAGAGAGTCGTCGCCTGTAAGCACTGTCTCAAATTCCTGGCCCGCGAGTATGCCCAGCAAAAGCCTCATGGAAGTGCCGGAATTGCCCAGGTATATTTCTTTGCGCGGTTTTGAAAGCCCTCTTAAGCCCACGCCGGTTACCAAAAGCTCATTGCCTGCGTTTTTTGTGACACTAACTCCCATGCTTTCAAATGCCCGCAGGGTGCACATGCAGTCTTCGGCATTTAGAAAATTTTTTACTGTTGTTTTTCCTTCTGCGATGGAGGCAAGCATTATTGCCCTGTGGGAGACAGACTTGTCCGCGGGCGGCGTTATTTGATTTTTTACCGGCAGGATCCTGCTTATGTTTACGCTGGTCATGTGAGGAGGCTTACTTTATCGGAAATTTTGAACCTTACGTTAGTAAAGCCTTCGCTGGGAACTACGCTGGAAAAATCCTTGAAAACTTTTTCTACCACTACCTTTGCGATTAATTCATTGTTTCTGTAAACTCCGAGCATGTCTCCTACTATTACGCCTGAGTCCGCACCCATGTCCACTACCGCGAAGCCGTGCTTATCATTTATTTCCACTATTGCGCCTTCAGGAGTCTGCGACATTTTTACCACAATCTTATCCAGCTCAACGCCTGAAGCAGGCTTAATATATTTTTTAATATCATCTTCCAGCTGTTTTTTGGCAGTGCTTAACTGCGCAATCTGGGTATTCGCGCTCTGGCTTTGCGCGGTTAAATCACTCATCCTGGATGCCAGGTCATCTTTTTCGCCGGTTAATTTCTGAAGGTCCTGATTAAGGCTTGACAGCTGCGCGCGCTGATTTTGTAATGTTGTGTGGATCTGGCTTCTTTTATCTTTTAAGCTTACTACCTGGCCGTCATAGCCTGTTACCTGTTTTTCTAAAGTTCCGATTTTTTGCTGCAGGTCCTGGTTTTGCTGGTCCAGCTGAGTTATCTTTTCTTCTGTCTGAGTTATCTGTGTTTTTACAATCTCTATTCTTTGCTCCAGCGAGACAAGCTCAGTTTTCTCCTGCTGCAGCTGGTTATAAAATATATATGCTGAAACCCCTGCCGCCAGCAAAACTACCAAAACCAGCACAATTAATAAATTTTTCATACGCTATTCTAATTTCTCCGAATAAACTTTATTGCCTGCTTTTATCCTGTAGGCGTCTAATTCCTTGCCGCCTGAGGCAGCGGATATATTTTCTCTCACTGTTTCAACATAAATTTCGCCCAGGCACCGCTCTCCGTCATACACATAAAGCCTGTCGCCTTCTTTTATACCGGTTTGCTTGCCAATACTTACGACAACAAAATTAAACTCGCGGTTAGCTACCAGGACTTCACCGTTTAGATATTTTTTTGTTTCTTCCGGCATAGGGGGTGGTGTCGGCACAATAATCGGTTCTGCCGCAGCCGGCGCTTCTGCAGAGGGCGCTTGTTGCTCCGGGCTTTTAGCTTTTATTCCGCTTATGCGCATCAGCTTATTTTTATGCCGTTCCAATGCATCGGTTACCTGTAATAACGCGTCCAGGCGCCTTTCAAGTTCTATAATCTCTGTCTGCGCCTGAGAAATTTTTTCCGTTAAATCCTGTTTCTCCTGCAGCAATATTTTTATTTTGCGCTGCGAAGAATATATATCGCTCTCTACTGTAGAAAGCTGCGCCTGTGATTCATCGCATATTTTTTGTATCTGTGTAATCTGCACTTCAAGCGCCGCAGCCTCTTTTACCAGGCTGTCCAGTTTTGTTTCATGCTCTCCCTTGGCCTTTTCCCTGTCCTTGGTGTTGTCTTCCAGGGCGCTTAGCTTAATCCTTAAAGCCTCCAGGGTAGACGTTGCCTGCTGCTTTTTTGCTTTCTCATTTTCTTTTGCATTAAAATACCCTATTGATAAAACAACTGCCACCACAGTTAGTAATACCAATAGGGTATCTCTTATATGTTTAAACATGTATAAATGCCTTTTATATTATTATTGATATTAATGTATAGTATAACTCGTTATATGTCAATAATAAAAATATTACGTTTACAATTAATCTCGGAATGTTACTTGCAAGATGTCGTTAAGCTTTTGTGCCTGTTGCCGAGAGCGACTGTCAAATATGACGATTGGTATTCAGGAAAAGTGGTAATTTTGTGCCGAGGGGTAGCCATCCAAAGAGCGAGTTAAGGTGTCTGACAGCGGGTGGCCTGGCCCGAGACGGGACCCTGCCTGCCCGCAGCATAAGCGAGGACAGCCAGGGTGGCTTGGGCCAGACAGGACCCGCTGTCAGACACAATACGAGCAACAACAGGATCCCGAGGCCGAACTTATTGCAAGCCATGTTCGAGTTTACCGAACTCCTCCGGCAACTCCGCTTCAAAAAGCATTTCTTTCCCGCTCACCGGGTGTTTAAACCCTAAGCTTTTCGCATGCAGCATAATCCTCTCTGCCTGCCTGCCGTCAGGCAAGGCTTTAGGCCCGCCGTAAGTCGTATCCCCTAATATCGGATAGCCCATATATGACATGTGCACCCTTATCTGATGCGTCCTGCCTGTTTCCAGCACTATGGCTAATTTAGTTATGCCTTTAAATTTTTTCAATACTTCGTAGTTAGTAACGGCGGATTTCGATGTCGGACCTTCTGATGTTACTGCCATTTTTTTTCTGTCTTTTTTGGAGCGGCCTATTGCCAGGGATATCTTATCCTTTAAAAGCGCAGGCTCTCCTTTTACAAACGCTATATATTTTCTTTTTGTTGTCTTTTCTTTAAACTGCTTTACAAGCTCTCTGTACGCTGTGTCTGTTTTTGCCAGAACCAATACTCCTGAAACTTCTTTATCAAGCCTGTGAACAACTCCTGGCCTTAATGGGCTTCCCGTGCTAGAAAGTTTTCCCTTGCAGTAAAACAAAAGCGCGTTTACAAGTGTGTGCGTATAATTTCCATGCGCAGGATGAACTACCATGCCGGCAGGTTTGTTTACCACTATCACGTCATCATCTTCGTAAATTATATTTACAGGAATATCTTCAGCGGTTACATCAGGTGTTTTCGGCGGTGGCGTTGTAAAAGAAACTTCATCATCAGGCCTTAGTTTGTAGCTTGCCTTGCTTGCTTTGTCATTAACAAGCACAAACCCTCCCTCAATCGCCTGTTGTATGGCGTTACGGGAGTATCCAGCCTTCATCTTCTCAGCCAGGAATATATCCAGCCTTCTGTCTGTATCTTCGCTCGTTATTTTAAACTTTTGCATATTTATATTCACCACCGTTTGGAAAATCAACCGCTACCTGCCCCAAAATCAATCGGCCAAGTGTCCCTTTGTGGATATTATTATAACATAATTTTGCTGTTAAGGAATTAAGAATTCTTTAGATTTTGTAAGGGTGGGGGACAGGTGGCCCTGCCTGCCGGCAGGCAGGCGAACAAATTTAGGGCAGGTGGCCGATTGATTTCCTAAACGGTGGTGTGTCACACTTTAACGAGCCCTATACACTAAATTTCCGCTTCTGGGCATCATATTCTGTCATAGCCACATTAAGCTGCGCGTAACAGGAATCTATATTTTCCGACAGTTTCTTGAGCTCTCTACCGATCTCGCTTCTTCGAAGAGCGCCAAGGCTGCCTTTTCGCGAGGCCTTCGCAATCTCTTCGTTGAGCGCCTTCACCTGGTCCTCGCAATCCATTATCTCATCCTCCAGGCTCTTGATCTTGTTCTCTAAAGGTTTTAAGACTTTAGCCTTCATCGCGTTATACTCGGCTCGTGCCTTTCTTGCCTCTTTGCCGCTATATCCCTTTACCCCGGGATGTGCCGCATCTTTCGGTGGAACTTGCTGCGGCCTGTCTACTGCCATTAAAGTTGACGGTGCCTCTGCAGCGGAAAGTTCGGCACTGGGAGTTTTTTGCAGCTGTGGGGCAGGTTTATTCTCATCTGTTTCATCCCACCCGACGCTTTCTAAGAATTCTTTGTAGGTGCCAGGATATAAAAACACCCTGTCATTCTTAAAGACTATGAGTTTTGTAGCCACTTCATTTAAGAAATGTTCATCATGCGCTACGACAAGAGCCGCCCCCTCGAAATCCCTTACGGCATCCATCATCGCCTGGCAGGACTCGATATCAAGATGGTGCGTCGGTTCATCCAAAAAAAGGAGATTGGAAGGCGCAACAAGCAGCTTCCCAAGAAGGACACGGCTGCGCTCTCCTCCGGAAAGGATATTGACCTTCTTTTCTGCATCGTCTCCTGAAAACATCATGGCGCCGCATATACTGCGCACGCGTGATCTATCCAGAGAGTCACTGCCCCTGGCTATCTCCTCTTCCACAGTAAGCTTATCGTTAAGATCGGCGGTATTGGCCTGCTCGTAATAGGCTGTGAGGACCGCTCGATGTGTCTTAACACTGCCGCTTACCGGCTTAAGGCGGCCTGAGAGCAGTCTTAAGAGAGTGGTCTTACCTTTGCCGTTTTTTCCCACGATACAAATCTTATCATGCCTGTTAACAGTAAAGCTCAGGTCGTTTATCAAGTAGGGAATTTGACCGTTGTATGAAAATGTGAGCTCATGCACATCCATGATCTGGTGAACGCGCAACGCCTCATATTTAAACGAGAATGACAACGTGCGGATCTCGGCAAGCTTATCAAGTTTATCCATCTTTTCGATCTTCTTGATGCTCGACTGAACCATACTGGCACGGCTTGCCGTCGCTCGGAACCTGTTAATATACTCCGTTATCCGCTCGCGCTCCTTCTCTTCTTCCCGGCGCCTCTTCTCATACAGGATCTCGTCTGCCTGCAGTTGGGCGTAATATTTCCTTGTAGGGCCTTTAATCTTTCTTACCTTTCCGCGGTGTATACCTACAATATGCGTCGTAACGCTGTCGACAAGATCCCTGTCATGGCTTATTACGATGAGTTCCCCATTCCACGACCGCAGGAACCTCTCAAGCCACCGGATAGAAACTATATCAAGGAAATTCGTAGGCTCGTCCAGAAGGAGCATGTTGGGCTCGGAAACCAGGACCTTAGCCAGGGCGATACGCATCTGAAAACCTCCTGAAAATTCCGAAGGGCTGCGCTTAAAATCCTCTTCGCTGAAACCAAGCCCTGAGAGCGTCTTCTCTACTTTCCATTCACCGCCCAGATCTTCCGGGTTTAATCCCTGGCAGCCTTCCTCCAATACGGTAGGCTTAGTAAAGCTAAGGTGCTGCCCCAGATATCCTACTGCATAATTGTTGGGCTTGAATATCTTGCCGTCATCGGGCTGCTCTTCCTCGGTTATGAGTCTAAATAGCGTAGTTTTCCCATGGCCGTTACGGCCCACGAGTCCGATTCTTTCGCCTGCAAGGACATCGAAGCTGACGTCCGAGAATAACTCGCGCGTGGCATATTGTTTAGTTATATTTTTTAGTGATATCATCTTAGGTTGTTTCCTATTTTGCGTATGATACTACGCTTATTCAAAAAGGGCAAGGAAAAGAAGGTGTGCTTACTCGATGGGAAATATGGGGTCAGGTCCAAAAGGGGCAGGTGGCCGAACAAGTTTAGGGCAACTGGCGGTTGATTTCCCAAACGGTGGTGAAGATACATTGATATTTTAATGGAATTGCTTCTTTACTTGCGGACGGGTAAAATAATAAATAACGTAGCAGGATATAAAACCCGATACAATTAATAAGGTGCGATAGCCCAGGTGTTTCGGTCCAAATATTATTACCCCTAAACTAAACAATATAACAGCTGAAACCAGGAATATCAGAAGTATCCTGGCCCAGTTTTTATGTTTTATTAATCCAAACCCCGCAAAAAACTGAAGAATAGTGTTGATGGGAGATATAATTTTCATCCAAAGCGGCTTTTCGATCCCTGTCTTAGTTATAATATCTGCAACAAGGCCGATTACGCTTAAAGCAGCCAACACTACCAACAACCATCCTACTGCATAAATATAATCTGTTTTTCCTTTTTCTGTTTTAACTTCCATTGTCCCCTCTTCTGTTTTTGTCTCCGGTGCTAAAGCTATCTGCTATACTAAAAATAGAAGCGCCTCCTATATTCTTTGCCCTACTATTTCTTAAGAGCGGATAAAATTGTTCTTAAAACCTCATCTATTTCCTGTTTCTTCCTGTCTCCTGCAATCTCTGAGCGGGTAACTCTTATTTTGCATATATACCCCCGCAAGCCAACAATATATAAATCAGAAATAACAGAGGCAAAGCCCTTAACTCTTGGATCAATAATTTCATAACTGTAAGAAGTCCATAATGTGTCTATCGTATTTTTGCCGTTCAGGATAAATTCTTTCCTGCCGTCAGAAATAATTTTCACATTCCCATAATATCCCCGCTTTTCGTATTCTTTAACATCTTCAATAGCGCTTTCTTTTGATGTGTTTATTATTTCAGAAAATATCCCGTCTTCAATATCTGCATAGCCATAATCATAAAGAAATGCAGTTATAGCGGTATCTTCTTTATCATTATAACCTATTGAAGCGCCAAGGCGTTTATCTCCAAAGGTATTTGGCATTTCAGCGTCAAAAGTTTCTATTTTTTTAGGTAGCGTTTTTAGTATGTCTTCGGGTAATTGCTTTAAAGCATCTTCCGCGTGAGACATGCCGACATTAAACAAAATAAATAATATTGTAATTACCGCTAAAACCTCTTTTATCTTCATAGTACCTCTCCTGCAAAAATTGTGACAGCCATTTATTTTCAGCTGCTTTATAGCTGTCTGCTATGCTTATTAAGCCCTGTCCACGCGCTCTTGTAGGGTGTCCCCTTGTAGGCTGGCACCGAACCAAAAGGTGTGCCTACTCGACGGGAAATTTGGGGTCAGGCCCGAAAGGGACAGGTGGCCGAACAAGTTTAGGGCAACTGGCCGATTGCTTTCCCAGACGGTGGTGAAACTGATGGCAACACCCTGCCTATGTTGTTTATATTATCATTGTACATTAGTTTATTATCGTTCATTTCAGCAATTTGGTGCCATGTTGTTTGTAGGTTTTGGGGTCATCGAAGGGGACAGGTGTTAATTTAAGAAATGTCCCCGCAGGACTTGACCCTACGCGAGATCGGGGACGTGTCCATTAGGGACAGGTTACTTAAGTTATCTGTCCCTTTGGGGCATGTCCCTAGTTATATTTTTGGTACATTCCACTTTTTACTTGACCACGAAAACAGCCCATACTAACATACACTTATGGGGGCAATATATGCTTAAGAAGGCAATCCTCTTGTTGAGGCTTGTCCTTCTGGCATTGGAGATACTTAAGCTTCTATTGAAGCAAGCCTAACAATGCCCCATGCTTATATCGTCCTTGGTTTTTAGGACGAGGTAAAGGGCAACAGTCTAAAGGATGGCAGTATCTAAATTTAGATTGTTGCCTACCGTTTATCTAGCTTATATTTATTATTCGTAAATTTTAAACAAGTTCAGCTGAAACTATTTCATATTTACAATTATCATTATCTGCTAAGGGATCATAATAAAGAGACTCTTTCAATTCGTAATCTTGAGTTTCATAATTTGTTGTGACGGATATTATACAGCCTTCTTTACCTCTGATTAACTCATTTCTTTTCACGATTAGCCTAATCTTACTTTTATTTTTCTCTGTTGTCATACATTTCCTCCTTTTTAAAACCGTCAAGTACCCCAGAAATCGGCACATGCCTCTTGCGAAATTGTGGGGCTGCTGTGATTTCAGGTATAATTTTCAGCCGAGGCACCGCAAAGCGAGCTAAGGTGTCTGACAGTGGGTGGCCTGGTCCGAGATGGGAGACCCTGCCTGCCCGCAGCATAAGCGAGGACAGCCAGGGTGGCTTGGGCCAGACAGGACCCGCTGTCAGACACAATACGAGCAACAACAGGCCCACGAGGCCAAAAATTATTTACGTGTCCGCAGGAGTCTCCACACGAGCAACGCTGTGCCGATAGTAATAAACGAATCTGCTACATTAAACACCGGCCACACTTTAAAATCTATAAAATCAACAACAGCGCCCAACCTTATCCTGTCAATAAGGTTTCCTATTGCGCCGGCTAATATCATAGCTATGGCGTAGCTGAAAATCTTTTCTTTTGATTTTAATAATAAGTACACAAGGAAAGCGATTGCGAGGATTGTTATGGCGATAAAAAAATGCGCCTGGTTGGGTAATATGCTAAAACCCCCGCCTGTATTAAGGATGGGGGTTATTGAAAGCACATTTTTTATTAAATCTATCGGTGCGCGCGGGCTCAAAAATTTGAGGACAAAAAATTTACACAGCTGGTCGAAAAAAATTATAGTTGCTATCAAAACGTAAACAGCAACGGGCACTGGGTTATTCCTGTTTTGTCTTATCTTCTTGCTCCTGGCATTTTAAGCAGAATTTGGCATAGGGCATTGCCAAAAGGCGGTTAATGCTTATATCAGCTTCACAGGTCTGGCATTTGCCGAAAGACTTTTCTTTCATCCTTTGCAAGGCCGCGTCTATTTCATAAAGTATTTTCTGCTCCGCAGAGGCGTAGCCGTACTGCATCTCCCTGTCATAATTATCAGTCGCCATATCAGCCATATGTATGGAATAGCCAGACAGGTCTCCTGAGGCTTCTTTCTGGGATTTGCCGAGAGCGCCGTCTTTTTTCATCTGCTCTATTTGCCCCACTACTTCTTCCCTCTTTTCAAGAAGAAGCTTTTTAATTTTATCTTTCTGCTCTTTGGTCATTTTAAAATAATCCTCCCTATTCCACGACTTCTGCGCACCTTTTGCAGATTGAAGGGTGTTTTTTGTTCTCACCTACCGCAGCAGACCAGTTCCAGCAGCGGGCGCACTTTGCGCCTTGGGCCTTAGTTGCGGTAATAAGCATCTTTTGATGCTCTTTTGCCTTACAAACGCTGACCTGCGAAACTATGAATATTGATGTCAGCTGACCTTCAAATTTTTTCAGGAAATCATAATCATCACCGGAGGCGGTATAAATTGAAACTGCCGCTTCCAGCGAATTACCTATAATACCACTTGTACGTTTTTCTTCAAGTACTTTTAGCGCAAGCTGCCTTATATCTGAAAGCCTCTGCCATTGGTCAAGCAGCTCATTGTCTATCTTTGCCTCATCTGTTTTAGGCCATGGGCAAAGGTGCACGCTTTCGGGCGCATCTTTCCTCTTTGGCGTATAAGAATATATCTCTTCTGCCGTAAACGCTAAAAGCGGCGCTGTTGTCGCAGTCAGGATATTTAAAATTTCGTATATAGCGCTCTGCGCGCTCCTGCGGCTTTGTGAATTTTGTCCAAAAGTATACAGCCTATCCTTTAAAATGTCCAGATAAAAATTTGACATGGATAATACGCAGAAATTATAAATTGCCCTGTACGCTTTATGAAAATTAAAGCAGTCATAGCTCTCTTGGCATTCCTTTAATAATTCATGAGCCTTTGCCAGCGCCCATTTATCTACAGGCAAAAGGTTTTTGTACTCAACGACGTCTTTTTCCGGCGAAAAATCATAGAGATTGCCGAGTATGTAGCGCGCGGTATTGCGAATCTTTCTGTATGACTCCACCAGCCTCGCCAGTATTTCATCCGACAGGCGAACGTCCTCGCTGTAGTCGCATGAGGCGACCCATAGCCTTAAAATATCCGCGCCGTAGACTTTGCTTACATCCTGCGGGGAAATAACATTGCCCAAAGACTTGGACATCTTTCTTCCTTCGCCGTCCACTACGAACCCGTGCGTTAAAACGCTTTTATACGGGGATTTATTGTCTATGGCAACGCCTGTTATCAAAGACGATTGAAACCACCCGCGGTGCTGGTCACTGCCTTCTACGTAAATTTCGCAAGGATAATCAAGTTCCGCTCTTTTCTTTAAAACTCCCTGGTGGCTGACGCCTGACTCAAACCATACATCTAAAATATCCTCACCCTTTATGAAAGTCTTGCCTTTGCATTTCGGGCACTCATACCCTGCTGGTATAAGCTCCGCCGCAGTTTTTATAAACCAGGCGTCGGAGCCTTCTTTTGATACTATGTCGGCAAAATAATTTATTAACTTTGCGTCGCAAATCCAGGTGTTGCAACTGTCGCATTTAAAAACAGGTATAGGTACGCCCCAGTAACGCTGCCTTGACAGGCACCAGTCAGGCCTGTTTTCTACCATGGAGGATATTCTTTCTTTCCCCTCCCGCGGTATCCATTGGATATTTTTATTTATCTCATTTAATACGTTTTTCCTTAAATTATGTTTATCTATTGCGACAAACCACTGCTCAGTTGCCCTGGATATGACCGGATTTTTGCAGCGCCAGCAGTGCGGATATGAATGCGCGATATCTTCCTCTAAAAGCAGGGCATTAACGCTTTTTAATTTTTCTATTATTGCTGCGTTTGCCTTGTGGACGTTTTGCCCTTTAAATTCACCTGCTTCTTCGGTAAATCTGCCCTTTTCGTCAACAGGCATAACAGTTTCTAATTTATATCTTTGCCCTGTAAGATAATCATCCTCGCCGTGGCCCGGCGCAGTATGAACGCAGCCTGTGCCGTCTTCCAGGGACACATAATCCGCAAGCACAACCTTTCCCTCGCGTAGGCCGAATGGATGCTGGTATATTGTGCCTTCTAATTCTTTCCCCTTTACAGTCTTTATTATCTTATAATCTTTTATGCCTGTTCTTTGCAATACGCCTTCAGAAAGCGCCTTTGCCATAATAAGTTGGCCCTGGCTTGTTTCTATTATTGCGTAATCAAAATCAGGGTTTACTGCTACCGCGACGTTTGCTATCAAAGTCCACGGCGTTGTGGTCCATATTACTATATAAGAATTATCTTTTATCTTAAATTTCGCAAAAACAGATGGAGATGTGTGGTCTTCGTATTCAACCTCTGCCTCTGCCAGGGCAGTCTCGCAGCTATAGCACCAGTTAACGGGTTTAAGGCCTTTGTAAATATATCCCTTGGCTGTCATAGACGCGAAAGACCTTATTATGGCTTCTTCATATACTTTGTCTAACGTAAGATACGGCCTGTCCCAGTCAGCAAAAATCCCAAGCCTTTTAAACTGATTTCTCTGCACATCCACAAAGCCCATTGCGTAGTCATGCGCCTTTTTCCTGAATGTAACCTTATCAATGTCGTGCTTTGAGATTTTGAGCGTCTTAAAAAGCTGATGCTCCACAGGAAGGCCGTGGCAATCCCATCCAGGCACATACGCGCAATCGAAACCCTGCATTGTTTTATATTTGATTATTATGTCTTTGATGGTCTTGTTAAGCGTGTGCCCGATATGTATGTCTCCGTTTGAATAGGGCGGGCCGTCGTGCAGTATGTATTTTTTAGCGCCCTTCCTTAGCTTTCGTATCTGCGAATAGATATCAGTATCCTGCCAGTTTTTAAGCATCTCAGGCTCTTTTTGCGGCAGGCCTGCCTTCATTGGAAACTTTGTCTGCGGTAAATTTAAAGTATCTTTATATTCCATTTTATTTTATGTATTTGCCTATTATTATTTTCAGGTCTTTTTTAAGTTTTGGCGGGATAAATTTTTTATCGGTAACGATGGCGTATTTAAGCGCGTCTTTGCATTTGCAGCTTCTTTCTAAGGGGGCATCTTTTATGATCTTGCGGATAACCCTTTTGGAATTCTCGATATTTTTCTGTAAATTTTTGATAATCATATCAATAGTCACAGACTCATGAGCCGGGTGCCAGCAGTCATAATCTGTAACAGCAGCCAGCGTCGCGTAGCATATCTGCGCTTCCCTCGCAAGCCTTGCCTCGGCAATGTTTGTCATGCCAATGACATCCATGCCCCATTGCCGGTAAAGGTTTGACTCAGCCTGCGTTGAAAATGCCGGGCCTTCCATATTAATATATGTTCCTTTATTATGAATGTTTAGGCCCAGGCCCTTGCATGTGTTATACAAAAGCACTCTCAAATCCTCGCATACAGGGTGGGCAAATTCAACGTGCGCTACAATGCCTTTGTCAAAAAAAGTCATTTCCCTTGCGGAATTGGTCCTGTCCACAAATTGATCCACCGCAACAAAATCCATTGGCTTAAGCTCTTCCTTTAAGCTGCCGCAGGCGGTAACAGATATAATTCTTTCCACGCCGAGCTTTTTCATGCCGTAAATATTGGCCTTGTAATTAATATGGCTTGGGGAAATATTATGCCCTGCGCCATGCCTGGGCAGAAATACGACTTCCCTGCCCTCCAGCTCTCCGGTAAGAAAATTTCCTGAAGGCTTGCCAAAAGGCGTTTTCAGGGTTATTTCCTTTTTGTTTTTAATGCCGTCTATTTTATATAAGCCGCTGCCGCCTATTATCCCTATTTTAGACATCCTTTACCCCGCAGCCACATGGGCCTTCGTTTAAATTTTTGCCGCAACGCAAACACAGGCCTTTGCAGTCTTCTCTGCATAAAACTTTTATAGGGTGTTCTGTTATTACTTCATCCCTGATGCCGCTGTCAAACTCTATAAAAAGCTCGCCTTTTAAGTGATAATGCAGGTCCACTCTTTTTTTGAAACTCGAATCAAATTCTGTAAGGCAGCGGCCGCATGTTTCTTTTGTGTCGGCAGTCAGTTTGCAGCTGGCAATCAGGTCATCCTTGATTTTAGTCAGGAAGCATTCCGCGTGCACAGGGGTTATAAAATTTACCAGTTCTGTGTCGAGCCCGAGTTTTTTGGGGTCAAGCGTGCCTTCTATTGTCACGCCCTCAAGAGGAATCTCACTTACAATAATTCTCATTATCGCTTTAAACCTTATATCCGTTATGGTTTAACACCTGCGCTGTCTGCCTCGCTATCATTAATTCCTCGTTTGTGGGGATTACCAGTATCTTCGCGGAAAATTTCTTTAAAAGATTGTTAAGCTGGGTTTTTAATTTTCTCCTAAGCGGAGTAAAGTTTTCACCTATGCCTGCGGTCAAGACAATGGCGTCTACTCCATCCATAGCAGCCACATAAGCGCCGATATATTTCGCTATTCTGTATATAAACACATCTATTGCCAGCGAGGCTCTTTTGTTGCCGGCTTTTGCCTTTTTCGCTATATCGCGCATGTCGTTACTTACGCCGGATAATCCCAAAAGCCCGCTTTTTTTATTCAGCAGCTCATTGGCGTCTTTATTGCTTAAGTGCTCCCGCTCCATAAGATAAAGCACCGCGGCAGCATCTATGTCGCCGCATCTTGTGCCCATGGCAACGCCTTCTAAAGGCGTAAAGCCCATGCTGGTGTCTATGCTTTTGCCGTTTTTTACCGCTGTTACGCTGCAGCCGTTACCCAAATGGCATGTGATAATTTTTAAAGATGCTATGGGTTTCTTCAAAAGCCTGGCTGCCTCATGCGCTACATACATGTGGCTTGTGCCGTGAAAACCATACCTGCGCACGCCGTATTTTTTATAAAATCTGTACGCTATGGCGTAAAGATACGCCTTTTGCGGCATTGTCTGGTGAAACGCTGTATCAAAAATAGCGACCTGCGGAATGGTGCCTGAAAATTCTTTGCACGCCTCTATGCCCAATATCGCGGGAGGGTTATGAAGCGGTGCCAACTCGCTGAATTTTTTTATGGCATTTAGGACTTTTGCATCTATAATGGATGGTTTTGTAAAAACTTCCGCGCCATGCACAACTCTGTGGCCTATGCCTGCTATCTGCGAATGGGATTTTATCACGCCAAGAACGGGCTCGGTTATAATATAAAAAATATGCTTCATTGCCTGGTGGTGGTCAGGCACAGATACGCTTTTTCTAAAAACCTTGCCTGTCTTGCAGTACGTAAGAAGGCCTTTTTTTGTACCAATTCTTTCAACCAGTCCCTTGCATAAAAGCCTGGACTTTTGCGCGTCAAATAACTGATATTTTATACTCGATGAACCGCTGTTTATGACTAATATATTCATCCAGCACCTTTATTTCGTGTTTTTTTGATAAGCGTGCCGCAGCGCCGTAACCGCGACAACATCAACTATGTCTTCCCAACTGCAGCCCCTGGACAAATCGCTGCATGGCGCCTTAAGCCCGTGCAGCAAAGGCCCCAGAGCGCGCGCGTTGGCTAATCTCTCGGTAAGCTTATACGATATGTTTCCTGCCTCCAGGTTCGGGAATATCAGGACATTCGCGCACCCGGCTATAGGGCTGTTGGGTATTTTTATCCTGGCAACTTCAGGACTTAATGCCGCGTCTGCCTGTATCTCGCCGTCTATCAGCAGGCCTGGAGCAGACTTTTTAACTATCTCAATGGCGTTGATTATGTTTTCTGTCTCAGGCACCTTGCCGCTGCCTTTCGTGGAAAAAGAAAGCATGGCTATTCTGGGCTCTGTGTTAAAAAGCGCCTTCATTAAATTGCCCGCGGATATGGCTATGTTCGCGAGTTGTTTCGGCGCGGGAAAAGGAATTATTCCGCAATCAGCGTATATAAGCACGCCGTCTGCTCCGAAATTTTTATTCGGAAGTATCATTATAAATGAGCTGGACATTGTGGGGATTTTCCTGTCCAGGCCTATGCACCAAAGCACAGACCTTGCCACGTCCCTTGTGGTATTTACAGCGCCGGCGACAAATCCGTCGGCAAGGCCGTCACTAACCATCAAAGCCCCGAAATACAGGGCATTACCCAGAATGGTCTTTTTCGCCTCATCTATTGTTATGTCTTTATGTTTTCTTAATTCGTAAAATTTATTTATATACTTATCCAGAAGCGGGGAATTATTAATATTTATTACTTCTATTTCCTTCATATCCGCGTTTTTTGCTTCAAGAGATTTTTTGACATTATCTGAGGTACCGAGAACTATGGTTTTCGCTATTTTTTCTCTTGAGAGAAATACCGCCGCCTCTATGGTGCGCAGCTCCTGCCCTTCGGGCAAAACAATCTTTGAGGCTGCCTTTTTTGCCTTTTCCCTAAGCAATCCTATGGTATCCATCGCTGATCAGTTACCTTTCTGTTTACCCCCACACCAATTCATACAAGGCTACTTAAAATTGGTGTGGGGGTGTAGTTTTCTTTTTAAATTACTGGCTACAAATAAAGGCACAAATCCTTTAAGGCTTGCCCCTAAAGAAGCTGCCTCTTTAATTAATTTCGATGAAAGATAGGAATAAGTTTCCTTTGGCATCATAAAAATTGTTTCAAGGTCTTCGTCCAGTTTTCTGTTGGTAAGGGCCATCTGGAACTCGTACTCAAAATCCGAAAGCATCCTTAAGCCTCTTAATATAATTCTTACCTTTTTTCTTCTGGCATAATCCACTATCAGGCCGCTAAAAATTTCCACTCTTACGCTTTTAAGGCCTTTGGTGGCCCTGAGAATCATCTGCTTTCTTTCTTCGGGGCTGAATAAAACCTGTTTCTGGCTTTCTGAAGATACGGCTACTATTACCTCGTCAAAGATCTTGGCTGCCCTTTTTATAAGGTCTATGTGCCCGTATGTTACAGGGTCAAATGTCCCGGGATAAATTGCTCTCATGTTGTGGCCTCACTTAAATTCGTAGTGCGTTTCGTTTAAAACCGGAGAAAAATTCGCCTTCGCGCATGTATTTCCGTCGTATATAAAATTAAGCTCTATGGCGCTATTGCCCGCGATTCTTTTAAAATTTTCTATTATGTCTGACGCTATAAGCTTCAGTTCCCAGTTGGTGAACGGCTTAAAATGCAATTCCACCGTGCCTTTATACGCGTTGTTGTAAACGCTTAAAGCTATAATACTGTATTGGTTGTTGTAAAAACCCGCCTCCTGCAGATGCTGCTTTATTGCCTCGGGCTTCCCATAAAAAGATATGGCAGCTATCTTTTCCTGGTGCACGCTGCTGTGCAGTTTAAAAAATGCGAAAGCACCTAACGCTGCCATTAATACGGAAATCCCAAAAATTATTTTAATCGCGCGGGAGATGGCGCTCTTTTGCCGGGCCAAAACCAGAGACTCATGCTGCAGCCTTTCGCTTATACTACTTGCCTTTGTCTCCAGCTCGTGTATGTATTTCTTTATTTTTTCTTCTAGGAAAACTGATGCCTCGGGAGCAACGCCCTCGTCTTTGTGCGGTTCTATCTGGGTGACGTCTTCTGCTTTTTTTTGCCCCTTAACGAGGGCCTCCAACTGCATTACCTCTTTCTCAAGTTCAATAATCTTGTGCCGGTATGCCTCTTCCTTAATGGACTTTTCGCCGAAAAGCCTTACTTCTTTTTCGTCTTTGTTTTGTTTGTCTGGTATTGGTGGCATGATATATATCTCTGGAGCGGGTGATCGGAATCGAACCGACATGTGTAGCTTGGAAGGCTACCGTTCTACCACTGAACTACACCCGCAAAGCTCGCCTATTTAAAAGCTCGGGCTTGAACCTCTCGCTCGCCTAATAGTTTTTCCCCTGCAACCATATTTGTTCGGCCGAGGGGTGGCCATTGTTTTGGAGGGCTCCCGATGCCCGCAGCGAAAGCGAGGACAGCGGGATACCAAAACGATGACAGGACCCCGAGGCCCTAGATAAATGGTGGGCAGGGGAGGACTCGAACCTCCGTAGGCAATGCCATCAGATTTACAGTCTGACCTCGTTGGCCACTTGAGTACCTGCCCATCGTGTCGTGCCTTGCACTTGCTTCGCAAGTTTAGGCACTCACTCTTTAATGCTTTCCTTCTCTGTCAATGATCAGATTCTTTACGACGCCTTTGCCGGCCGTGCCGATATCTTTGCCGTTTAAATTAAGCTTTAACGCGTCCGCCTTTCCGGTCCAGATTGTAAAATTTTCGCTTGCCAGCCATTTTTCGGATGCGCCTTTCTTTAATATATTTTCGAATATTACATTGCCGTCCACCTTAAGTTTAACCCAGACATTATCCGTAGTGTGCATGGTAAGGATAAGGCTTTCTCCTTTGGGAATATTTAAACTCTCTGCAGCGCTTTTTTGCTCTTTTTTCTGAGCGGGCTGCTTTTTGGGCATTTCCTTTTTTCTGTTTGCCATGGCAACGACAGCCTTTGCCTTAACAACTTTAAAGGTATTAAACGCCCATCTTCCCCCAAATACCGCCAGCACTAAAATAATCAGCCATTTCAAAATAAAAAAAGCCATCTTTGTAATGCCTGATAAATCCGCGGGGGCCTTGACTGTCTTTTCCTGCTGGGGCTCGGGCTGCTTTTGTTTTTTTTGCTTTATCTGCTTCAGCTTGTTATATTCTTCAATGATGGGGCCTGCATCAATGCCCAGGTAGGAAGCGTATCCCTTTAAAAAACTTTTAACATAGGTCGGGTTTGATATTTTTGAGTAATCGTCGTCTTCCAGCGCCTTAAGCACCTCAGGATGAATCCTTGTGTGCTCATAAATCTTGGCAATGGTCAGATTCTTTTTTTCCCTGGCTTCTTTTAAAGTTTTGCCTATATTCATACCTGTTGCCTGTCTTCTTTCTGTATTTTTTCACGTAAATAACTCTCACGGTCAACTAAAATATCACGCGGCTTGGAACCCTGGTAAGGCCCTACTAAACCCTGCTCCTCCATCGCGTCTATTAAACGCGCTGCTCTCATGTGCCCGATATTCATGCGCCGCTGTAAAAACGAAACTGACGCCAGACCGCTTTCTAAAATCAGCCGCGCTGCTTCGTCGTAGAGTTCGTCCGTTTCTTCGGAGCCGTATGATTGTTTTTTCTCCTGCGCCTCAAGCAGATCTTCTTCATGCTGCGGCTGTACCTGCGAGGAAATAAATTCAACCACCTTTTCTATTTCTCTGTCTGATACCAGGCTGCCCTGCGCCCTTATGGGCTTTGCGGCCCCGGGCTCAATAAAAAGCATGTCTCCTCTTCCTAAGAGCTTATCTGCGCCGTTCATATCAAGCACTGTGCGCGAATCAACCTTGGAGGCTACCTTAAAAGATATCCTCGCAGGGAAATTTGCCTTGATAACGCCTGTTATTACATCAACAGACGGCCTTTGTGTGGCAAGTATCATGTGTATGCCTACTGCCCTGGAAAGCTGCGCCAGGCGCATAATGGCGCCTTCTATATCCTGCGACGCTATTGCCATTAAATCAGCTAATTCATCTATGACAACAACTATATACGGCAGCTTATCAGCTACCTGCTCCTCACCGGATTCAGGCTCGGAGGAGAGCTTGTTCTTTTTTTCTTTCTGGTTATAAGCAGTGATATTTCTGGCGCCTGCTTTCGCAAGCATCCTGTATCTTCTTTCCATTTCCTCGACCACCCAGTTTAATGCGGCAGATACTTTTTTAGGGTTAGTCAATACAGGGCACAAAAGATGCGGCAGTTTGTTAAAAAGAGCGAGTTCCACCATTTTAGGGTCAACTAATATAAGCTTAACTTCATCGGGACTGGAGTTAAACAGCATGCTTAAAACTATTGAGTTCATACACACGGTCTTGCCGCTTCCGGTTGTGCCTGCTATTAACAAATGCGGCATATCGCCTAAGTCGCGTATTACCGAATCTCCGGCAATGTCTTTGCCCAGGGCCAGCGTAAGTTTTGATGTGGATTTCGCAAATTCCTCAGATTGCAATATTTCCTTAAGATACACAAGGCTTGTAACGACATTGGGCACTTCCACGCCTACTCTTGCCTTGCCGGGTATGGGTGCAACAATTCTTACGCTGTGCGCCTTCATTGCCAGCGCTATGTCGTCGCTTAAAGATGTTATGCGCGTTACCTTTACTCCCGGAGCAGGCTCAAGCTCATACCTTGTTATCGCAGGGCCTTGTTCTATGTTTGTTACTTTTACGTCTATGCCGAAATCCTGCAGGGTTTCTTCCAGTATCTTTGAAGAAAGCGCGAGGTCTTCCTTAATCTTTTTTTCCTCTACCTTGGGAGGCTCATCCAATAAATCCAAAGGCGGAAGTTTGTATTCGCCTATTTTCTGCGGCTTTACCTTAACCGCTGCTGCGACCGGCTTAGGCGGCTGCACCTTAATCTGCGGCCTGACAGGTAATCTTACTTTCGGCTCAGGCTCTTTGGAGCTTACTGCCATAGCAGGCTTTTTCTGCTGCTGCTTTTCCTGCGCCGCAACCTGTTTATCCCTGAATGTGGTTATTCTAGGAGACCCTAATTTAGGCTCTCTCCTGTGCAGCACAGGAGCCTTTTTAAAAGTCACTATGTATTCTTTTATTTTTTTGTATAATAAAGCTGCAAAGGGGAGGATTAAAAATTCCGTTGCCAGAAGCGCGCTCATAGCGACAAGGGTAATGGCGATTACATATGTGCCTATTATGCCGAAATACCTGGTTAAAAGATTCGAGAGGAAAAGCCCTGTTATGCCGCCGGCCTTTACCTTGTCGGCGTTGCTTGAGTTAAACAGCATGCTTAGCAATATGCTGTTTGCGAGAAATAAAACAACAGTGCCGGAAACTTTTAAGTAAACTTTTTGCGGCTCTGCGCCTATAAATTTATTTACTGCCCAGATAAAGCAAAGGCATGGCACAATGTAGGCGCTAAAACCCAGCAGGGAAAATAACGCGGCGGCAATGTATGCGCCGACAATGCCTGCGAAATTATGGACCTGCCGGTTCGCGTTGGATGTAAAGACTTTTAAATCGCCCGGGTCATATGAAATAAGACTTATTAAAACCAAAATCGCGATCGCAAGAAATATAAGCCCGTATAATTCGTTTATTCTCTGTTTTTTCATCCTTCGACGCACTCACTTTGTTCGCTTGCTCAGGATGAACCCTGAGCTAAGTCGAACGGGTTCATTATATTAAAAGTAAACTTTTAAAGGTAAACCTTGATCAGCACCACAATGCCTGCTAAAAAACAATATATACCGAAAAAATACAGCCTGTCTTTTATTATCGCCTGAATCATGTAATAAATAGCCGCAAGCCCGACCAGAAACGCGGTAAAGACTCCTATAATAAGCTGCGGCATCAGTATAGCAGCGGTATTATTAAAATCTTTCATCTCAAAAATTAGCGCGCCGATGACAGCAGGCACAGCCATTAAAAAGGAATATTTTATAGCCTCTTTTTTCCTTACCTGGCAAATCAGAGCTGTCGCGATTGTGGCGCCGCTTCTTGATAATCCGGGTAATGCCGCAACGCCCTGCATCGCGCCTATTATCAGGGCCTTCCCAAAGCCCAGCTTCGGGCGTGTCTCGCTGTGGTGTTGCCTGAATCGCGCAGCTATGTCTCCGCAAAACAAAAGAACAGCAGTCGTTATAAACATAAACCCTACAAGCTTAACGCTGCCGAACGCTTCCTTAAAAATAGACTCAAATAAAATTCCTATAAAACCCGTAGGTATGCAGCCTACAATTATAAGCAGAAGAAATTTTCTATCCTTTGTAAAGGCATGCAGGATGTCTTTTCTAAAGTAAACCAATATCGCTAAAAGTGTACCTGCATGTAAAAAGATATCAAAAATCAGCTGCGGCTCCTTAAAGCCTAAGTAATGATGCAATAAAACCAGATGGCCGGAACTGCTTACCGGCAAAAATTCCGTCAGGCCCTGAACTACACCGGAAATAAACGCCTCAAATAGGTTCATCTACTTATGTGCCTGTATGGCCGAAGCCCCCGCCTGCGCGGGCAGTCTCGTCAAGCTCTTCAACCAGTTCAGTGTCAGCAACTATTACCTTTTGGATAACCATTTGGGCTATTCGGGTCGCGCGTTTTATGACAAAGGGGCCTTTGCCGTGATTTATAAGTATGATGCCGACCAAACCCCTGTAGTCTGAGTCAATGGTCCCGGGCGAATTCACTATACTTATGCCGTGTTTTATGGCAAGGCCGCTTCGGGGCCTTATCTGCGCTTCGTAGCCGTAAGGCAGGCTCATATAAAACCCGGCTGAAATTAATTTAATTTCACCCGGGTTTAAAATCACTTCACCTTCGACATCGGCGTAAATATCCATGCCGCTGGCGAATTCGCTCATGTATTTTGGGAGCGGCAGGTCTTCGCATCTGTCTTTTCTCTTTATCTTTATTTTAACTTTTTCCATGAAGCCTTAAATTATTCTTCTGCCTGCTTCTTAGATAAGTTCACCCTGCCTTGCTCGTCTATCTCAATAACCTTGGCGTTAAATTCATCGCCAAGATTAACAACGTCTTCGATATTCTTTACGTAGTCTTTCGAAAACTCGGAAATGTGCACAAGGCCGTCTCTGTTAGGCAGGACCTCGCATATGGCTCCGAAATTCAGTATCCTTCTCACCTTAACCTTATACACCTTTCCCACTTCCACATCCTGCGTAATTGACTTTATTATTTCTATAGCCCTTTCAGAAGCCTTAGGATCCGTAGACGCTATAGAAACTGTTCCGTCGTCTTCTATATCAATAGTTACGCCGGTGTCGCTTATTATCTTCTTTATGATCTTCCCGCCCGGGCCTATAACATCTTTGATCTTTTCCTGGTCAATCTTTAATGTTGTTATGCGCGGGGCATACTCAGAAAGGCTCTCCTTAGGCTTGGATATTACGACGTTCATCTTGGCAAGGATTTTTTCCCTCGCGAGTTTTCCCTCTTCCAGCGCCTCTTTTATAATTTCAAGGGTTATGCCTTCTTTTAATTTTACGTCTACCTGTATAGCTGTAATGCCTTTGGAAGTCCCTGCTATTTTGAAATCCATATCGCCGTAATGGTCTTCCACTCCCGCTATATCAGTAAGCAGTTTATGCACAGAGCCTTCTTTTACAAGGCCTATCGCTATGCCTGCGACCGCTTCTTTAATTGGCACGCCTGCATCCATAAGCGCCAAAGAACCGGCGCAGACAGTGGCCATCGAAGAAGAGCCGTTTGATTCCAATATGTCGGAAACAACTCTTACGGTATAGGGAAATTCTTCTTTAGACGGTATGACGGCCGCAAGCGCTCTTTCAGCCAAAGCGCCATGCCCTATTTCACGCCTGCCAGGGCCTCTTGCGGGTTTTACTTCTCCGACGCTAAACGGCGGAAAGTTATAATGCAGCATAAAGCTCTTTTGCTGCTCCCCTTCCAGCGCCTCTACCATCTGCTCATCTGAACTTGTGCCTAACGTTGTAACGCAAAGGCTTTGAGTCTGGCCGCGCGTAAATACCGCGGAACCGTGAGTCCTTGGCAATGCGCCTATCTCACATGTTATTGGGCGTATTTCGTTAAATGCCCTCTGGTCCACTCTCTTGTTCTGTTTTAACGCAATGTCGCGGACAAGGGCTTCTTCTATTTTCTGCAGAGCTATCTTTACATCCAGTTCACTTATACCTGACTCTTCCGTAACAAGCTCGGTCATAAGCTCCTTGCTCAATAAGTCCATCTGCTCAATGCGCTCTTCTTTGGTCTTTAAGGAATTTATTTCAGTGAGCCTGTTTAATGAAATATCTTTTATCTTTTTAAGCAATTCGGGCGGCATAAGTTTCAGCTGCGGGACATATTTTTCCGTGCCGCAGTCTGACGCCATCTGTTTCTGGATATCCAGAAACTTTTTTAAATTATCCCATCCGAATTTTATAGCGCTTAATACATCAGATTCGGAAACCTGGCTTGCGCCTGATTCTATCATAATTATCCCGTTTTGCGTGCCTGCTACGACTATGTCTATCTTGGACTCATCCAGCTGCGCGTATGTAGGATTTATTATCAATTTTCCGTCGGGTGTTTGCCCCACGCGGAATATTCCCATCGGGCCCTGGAAAGGTATGTCTGATATACAAAGCGCTGCCGAAGCGCCCAATGCAGCCAGGACATCAGGGTCATTTTCCCCGTCGCTTGAAAGAACAGTTGCTGTGACCTGTACCTCGTTGAACATGCCCTCCGGGAAAAGCGGCCTTGTTGGCCTGTCTATGAGCCGGGCGCTTAAAATCTCTTTTTCTGTAGGCCTGCCCTCTCTCTTAAAAAATCCTCCGGGAATCTTGCCTGCAGCGTATGTCCTTTCCCTGTATTCAACCGACAATGGAAAGAAATCTATTCCGTCCCTGGTTTCTCTGGACATGACGACGCAAACCAGCACTACCGTGCCTCCGCAGGTTACAGTAACTGCACCGCTGGCCTGCTTAGCGAGTTTGCCGGTTTCAAAAATAATCGTTTTATCCGCAATATCTAACTTAAACTGTTTGATCATGTTAATCATAATTATATAGGGGAGATGTCTATTTTCTCAGGCCTAGCTTATCTAAAATCGCCTGGTATGTTTTTAAGTCGCGCTTTTTTAGATAGTCTAGCAGTTTTCTTCTCTGGTTGACCATACGCAGAAGCCCACGCCTTGAGTGGTGGTCTTTCTTGTGGACTTTAAAATGCTCTGTAAGCCCATTTATTCTTTCCGTAAGTATAGCAATCTGCACGTCAGCCGAACCTGTATCACCTTTATGCTTCTTGAACTTCTCGATTATGGTCTGTTTCTTCTGTTTGTCTATGCTCATTATATATCCCCTAAGCCTCCTTTTCTTTTGTCAATTAGTGCGTTATTATAACAAATGTCTTATACTTTGTAAAGGGAAAATGTTTGGACGTCTTTTTCTATCCGCTTGCGCAGAGACTCCCTGTCTTTAAAATGAAACTCCTGCCTTATCTTTCTTATAAAAGACACTTCTATTTCCTTATTATAAAGGTCGCCCCTAAACCTCAATATATGCACTTCCACCACAGGCTCTTTTCTTTTTTCCCCAAAGCCTGGCCTAAAGCCTATGTTCAAAAGGCCCTGATAACGCCTTGCTCCTAATTTCACATTTACGGCATATACGCCTGCGGGGGGCACCACCTCATGGTGCGGATTAATGTTTGCCGTGGGAAATCCCAGAACCCTGCCCAGCTTTTTACCAGGCATTACGGCGCCGCGTATTGTAACGTTTCTGCCCAGCAGCCTTGACGCAATGTCAAGCGAGCCTTTTTCTATTAACTCGCGTATCGCGCTTGAGCTTATAGCGCTACCTTTATATTTCTGGGCAGGAACAACCTTCAATCTTATAGAGGCCCTTGCTGTTATTTCTTTTAATTTTTCTGCTGAAAGCTTTTCTTTGCCAAGCCTGAATTTATCGCCCACAACCAGCGTGTCTGTTTTTAATTTTTTAACCAAAACATTTTCTATAAAATGCTCAACGGGCTTTTTTGAAAACGCCGGAGTGAATTTAATCACAAGGCATAAATCTATGCCTAAATCCTCAAGCAGCTTAAGCCTGTGCCTAAGCGATATTATTGTGGATTTGGCTAAAGGCCCTGATATTACCTTTTGCGGGTGGGGGAAAAACGTAATCACGCAGGATGAAATATGTTTTTTTCCGGCGATGGATATCGCGCGCTTCAGCACCGCCTGATGCGCCTTATGCACCCCGTCGAAAATGCCTATCGTGGCTGCGCATTTGCGATTCTGTTTTTTGAGATTATTCAAACCATAGATGATTTTCATAAATTGTCCACAGCAGTAGCGGGGCCTTAAGGCTCCGCTACTATAATAAACTTTTTTAAGCCCTCTATATCCAGAGTATCCAGGTCCTCCAGTTTATGCGCATTTTCCACTTTAAAATTTCCGGAGGCTAACCTGCGCAAGGCGTGCATGTGCGCGCCGCAGCCTAATTTCTCGCCTATGTCGTGGCACAGGGTTCTTATGTAAGTGCCTTTGGAAGAGCGCATAATAAATTCCGCGAACGGTTTGTTAACGGATAATATTTCAATATCGTATACGCATATTGCATTGGGCTCTCTTTTAATTTCCACGCCTTTTCTGGCGAGTTTGTAAAGCCGCGTGCCTTTATAATGCTTTGCGGAAACCATCGGTGGTATCTGCTGGCTTTCGCCTTTAAAGGAATTTATGGCGTTTATAATTTCCTCGTCGGTTATATTGTCCGGCTTACACTGCGAGGTAATATTGCCTTCGGCGTCCTGTGTGTCTGTGGATATGCCTAATTTCATTGTGCACTGGTATTTTTTATCGTCATTGAGGTATTGAGATGACATTTTCGTGGCATCCCCCAAAAGCATTACCAGTATGCCTGTTGCTATGGGGTCCAGAGTGCCGCAATGCCCTACCTTGGCAAGCTTAAATCTTCTTCTTAAAAAATCCACGGCGTCGTGCGAAGTTATGCCGCTGGGTTTGTCTATTAATAGTATTCCGTTTACTTGCGGGTTTATTTCTGCATTAGACATATTTTCTCACTAAGCGCAATACCTTTTCTTTTGCCTCGGGCATTGGCCCTTTTACCAGGCAGCCGCTTGCTTTTTTGTGCCCGCCGCCTTTAAAACATGAAGCGATTTTATTCACATCTATCATGCTGTTTGAGCGCAAACCTACCTTTATCCTGTTTTTGCCCATATCCGTAAAAAGCACGGCAACCTTAACGCCTGTTATAGAGCGGGGAAAATTTATGAAGTCTTCTTCGTCCGCGCGACTGGCCTTGCTTTTCTTAAACATATTTTTATTTACTTCCATCCACGCGATTTTATTATCCCTGCTCAGCGCTAAGGTCGACAGCGCTTCTCCTAACAGCCTCATTGCCGCAGGCGAGGTATTCTCGTATATATTTTTATAGACCATGGTTACATCCAGGCCTGTCTTAAGCAGCTCAGATGCGACTTTATGCGTAAAAGAAGTAACGTTTGAATAGCTGAAAGAACCTGTGTCAGTTAAAATCGCCGCATACAGGCATATTGCCGTATCCCTGCTTATTTTTACGCCTGCTTCCTTAAACAGCGAAAATAAAATTTCTGCGGTGCTGGACATGTGGGCCTCGATTAAGTTAAAATCCCCGAAACAGGTGTTGCTCAGGTGATGGTCTATGTTGATCTTCGGCTTTGACAGGTCTATTTTTTCATTAACGTCCCCGACTCTTTGTATGTCCGCGCAATCCAGGTAGCAAATGGCGTCATACGTTACGCCCGGTTTTAAAACCGTGTGCACGTTTTTTACGTGCGGTAAAAACGCGTACCTGTGGTTAGGTTTGTGCGCGTCAAATATATAACTTCTTTTGCCAAGCTTATGCAGCAAAGCAGTAAAGGCAAGCTGGCTCCCTATCGAATCGCCTTCGGGGTTTATGTGAGAGGTAACGAGAAAGGTTTTATATTTTTTCAGTTCTTTCAGCAGCTTCCTGTATTTATTCATGGGCTCTCCTGTTTCAAACGTCCGGTTATTATCTTCTTCACCATCGTCAGCTCTTCCTGCTTATTCCTGACTTTACCATCCAGCTTTGCGTACAATATTTTATCCAGAATATTTTTATATTTTGGCCCGGGCGCCAGGCCTGTTGCTTTTAAGTCCTCACCTGTTATGCTAAGCCTTTTACCATTGTATTTATTAAAAAACAAGGAAATTCTTTTTTTCGCCTGGCCTGTCTTTGTTGCCGCCATAATAAAAAGAATAACCTCGTAAGACAAAGGCTCAAGGTTTTTGTATATCGCGCTGGGCAGTATTTGGCTTTTTTTATCCAGCTGCGTGGCCAGGCTTTTTGCCTTTTCCCTGCAGGAAATAATCCTTTTTTCGTCGCCTTTTGTAAAAACAAATTTTTCACAGATAGATTTTATCTCATTTTTTGTAAGCGCGTTTACCAGCGCCATAAAATAAATAACCCAGGCATCGATAGGCCTTTTATTTAAAAAAGAAAGCTTATACCATGCGCAGGCTTCATCTATTGCCTTAAACAGGCTGGTTGCGTGTTTATGAAGCTTTAATCTCGGATGAATAAAACGCAGCTCATGCAGCTGATTAAGCCGCATCACCGCGCTTACGGGCGCGTCTTCGCTTAAGATTAATATTATCTCATCTCTTATTCTCTGTTTTTGCGTCCTGCCGAACATGTCTAAGCTGACGGCGGTCTTTATAAGGCCTTCTGTACGCGGCTCTATTTTAAAACCAAACCTCTGCTCAAACCTCACTGCTCTGAATATGCGCGTCGGGTCTTCGACAAAACTTAAGTTATGCAGGACTCTTATTTCTTTTGCCTTTAAGTCGCGCTGCCCGTTAAAAAAATCTATTAACTCGCCGAACGTATTTTTGTTTATGGATATTGCCATGGCGTTAATGGTAAAATCTCTTCTATGGAGGTCTTCTTTTATTGACGCGAATTTAACTGTCGGCAGCGATGCGGGGTATTTGTAACACTCGGTGCGGGCTGTTGCCACGTCTATTTTGAATCTGTTTGGAATAACTATTGTTGCCGTGCCGAATTTTTTGTGCACTACGAGCGAACCTTTAAGGTCATTTGCGAGAATCCTGCTGAATTTAATCGCATTATCTTCAACAACGATATCAAGGTCAAAATTTTTAATCCCTAAAAGCAGATCGCGTACAGAGCCGCCCACGCAAAACACACGGTAGCGCTTTTTGTCGGCTGCCTGGCCTATAAATATTAGTAAATCATACATATGGGCAGGCAAGGTTGATTTTAATTTGTTTGATACATTCATATCTTCTTCTATGGACTTTTGACTATAGACTCTCTTCTACGGCCTCGGATGGTACTTATGGTGAATTGATTTCAATCGTTCCTTGTCGATATGCGTATAAATCTGGGTTGTGGATATGTCCGCGTGCCCCAAGAGTTCCTGGACAATCCTTAAGTCCGCGCCTCTTTCCAGCATATGCGTTGCGAAGGAATGCCTTAATGTATGGGGCGTTATTGTTTTTTTAATGCCTGCCCTGGCCGCATATTTTTTTATGATTTTCCAGAGGCTCTGCCTTGACAGGGGTTTGCCCAGTCGCGACAAAAAAACGCACCGCGCAGGCGTGCCTTTTTTAATCTGCATGGGCCTTATTTTACTTATGTATTTTTCCAGCGTCTCTTTGGCCTGGCTGCCTATGGGCACAACTCTTTCTTTGCTTCCCTTGCCTACGCATTTTAAAAAGCCTACGTCTATGTTAAGATTTTCCATTAAAAGCGTGCATACTTCCGAGGCGCGCATGCCGCTTGCGTACATCAGCTCCAGTATGGCCTCATCTCTTATGCCCATCCAGCTGCGCAGGTTTGGCTGCTTTAACATCTGTTCAATCTCAAGGACTGAAAGTACGTCCGGCAGGTGTTTCCAAAGCTTGGGCGAGTCTAAAACATCGGTAACATCAGCTTTTACATACCGCTCTCTCGTTAAAAACCTGTGAAACACCTTTATTGCCACCAGGTTTCTGGATATTGAGTTCGGCCCAAGGCCCTTGTCTTTAAGCTGCATCATGTAATCCGTTACGTAAGGGTGCTTGACTTCGTTAAGGTGGTTTAGCTTTTTATTTTTCTCGAGGAACTCCACGTATTTATACAGGTCTCTCCTGTATGCGCTTATGGTGTTTGCTGACAGGCCTTTTTCAACGCTAAGATAATCCAGAAAGGTTTCGACTAAATCTTTCATCCCTGTAAAAAGCCTTTCATTTTGTTGTATGAAAAGTTCCTGTTTACTTCGTTATAATTATGCTTAAGGCTTTTTGTAAGCGTATGCTTGTGCCCAGTGACATAATTTTCATCCATCAGCTTGTCGACAATGCCGTTTAAGTCTTCGGCGTAGGGGGCAAGTTGCGCGCCTTGTTCCTGCGGCAGGAGCTGCTGCATCTGTTTAATCTCATCCAGGGCATAGCGGGCATAGGTCTTAAGCCTTTTATTGTTGATGATATTTTCGCCCAAAATTTTTATTACTTCTGTATGGGCGTTCTTCCAGAATGTGTAGTGATTTACATAAAGCTGCCTCGAAGTAAGCTCGGTTTTATAATCGTACGGCTTAAAAACAGGCGCAAGCTTTTTCTCCTCTCCTTTTCTGCGCGTAAATTTTTTACGCAGCGCGCCGCTGCAGCCTGTTGCTGTAAATGAAATCGCGACAATCAAAAAAACAGTAAAAATTTTCTTCATCATTTTTCACCTGCCAATCATTTTTTTTAATTCGTTTTCGTCTATTATTTTCACGTTGAGTTTTTTTGCCTTTTCGTATTTTGAACCCGGGTTTTCGCCGGCAAGCACAAAATCCACTGTTTCGCTTACCGAAGACGTAACGCCGCCGCCTTGGGCTTTAATAAGCTGCTGCGCTTCGCTTCTTGAATAAGAATTCAATGTGCCTGTTATGACGAATCTTTTTCCAAGCAGCCTGCCGCTGGTTACTTTTTTTACAGGCGCCATTTTAACCCCGGCGTCTTTTAACTTTTTTAATAACTTCTTATTTTCGGGGTTATGAAAAAACTCATAAATGGATTCCGCCATTACAGGCCCCAGTTCCGGGGTTTCGGATAAAGACTGCGCGGTCTGTTCGGTTATTTTTTCTATGGAATTAAATTCCGAAGCAAGTATCTCCGCGGAATGTTCTCCCACGTGCCTTATGCCTAGGGCGAAGATCAGCCTTGCGAGGTTCTGTTCCCTGGATTTTTCTATTCCCTCTAAAAGGTTTTGCGTGGACTTTTGAGCCATTCTGGGCAATTTTATAAGCTGCTCATATTTAAGCGTATAAATGTCCGCTATATCAGAAACCAGCTTACTATCAACCAAAAGCTCAACCATGGCCTCGCCCAGCCCCTCTATATCCATTGCGGACTTTGACGCGAAATGCCTGATTTTCTCTTTTTGTTTGGCGCCGCATAAGGGGTTGTCGCATCGCATTGCCACCTCCCCGGGATATTGCTTTACTTTAGATCCGCACGCAGGGCATTTTTCAGGCATGTAAAATTTTTTTTCTTTTCCTGTGCGCTTGTTTAAAACAGGGGCAACGACTTGCGGTATTATTTCGCCTGCTTTTTCTATCATCACTGTATCGCCAAGCCTTACGTCTTTTCTCTCTATGTCTTCCGCGTTATGTAGCGTGGCGCGGCTTACGACACTGCCTGCAAGGCGCACCGGCTCAAGCACAGCTACGGGCGTTAACGTGCCTGTGCGCCCAACCTGCACAATAATGTCTTTTAATTTTGTGGCTGCTCTTTCAGCTGGAAATTTATACGCTATCATCCACCTGGGGGACTTGGTTGTGGCGCCGAGTGAGCGCTGCTGCGCAAGTGAGTTTACCTTTATCACCATGCCGTCAATCGCGTAATCCAGTTTGTCTTTTTGCTTTTCCCATTTATTGCAATAATCTATCACTTCTTCTATGTCCCTGCATTGCTTTATGTGCGAATTAACCTTAAACCCGTACTCTGTCAAAAACTGCAGCGTCTCCCATTGGGTTTTTAGCTCAACGCCTTTCATAAAACCTACGGCATAATTAAATATATTAAGATTTCTTTTTGCCATTATTGAGGAGTCCAGCAGCTTTAAAGAGCCTGCTGTAGCGTTTCTGGGGTTGGCAAAAAGTTCATCATTGTTTTTTTCTTTTTCCTTGTTTATTTTGTCAAAAGTTTTTTTATCCATAAACACTTCGCCTCTAACGTCTATAAGGCCCGGGAAAGTTTCCGGGCTTTTGACGCGCAAAGGAATCGCCGCTATTGTCCTTATGTTCTGCGTAACATCATCACCTGTTACGCCGTCTCCCCTTGTTACCCCTTTTGACAATTTGCCGTCTTTATATATTAAAGACATGCTTACACCGTCTATCTTAAGCTCAACAATGTATGAGATTGTTTCCCTGGTGATATTTTTTTTGACCCTTTTGTCAAACTCCCGCAGTTCATCCGCTGAATAGGTGTTGTCTATGCTAAGCATCGGCACTTCGTGCTTAACTTTATTAAAACCTTCAAGCGGCTGGCCGCTGACGCGCTGCGTGGGTGAATCCAAGGCAACCAACTGCGGATGCGCCTTCTCCAGCTCCATTAGCTGGCGCATAAGGCGGTCATATTCCTGGTCTGAAATTTCAGGTGAGTTTTCAACATAATATTTATAATCGTGGCGCCTTATTTCGTCACGCAGCTGTTCTATTTTCGCCTTTATATCTTTTTCCATTATTTTCCCCGCAGGATTCTTTCCGCCAGGTATGCGGGCAAGCCTGCCTTGGCAATGGCCTTACCTGCGCCTTTTACGTCATATTCTATGCGCCTAAAACGCACTATATCTTTTTCGTCGTCATATACGCAGTAGCAGCCCCTCCAGTATCCGTCGCGCGGCTGGCCTATACTGCCTGCGTTTACGATATAAGATACGCCGTCGTCCAGGCTCACCTGCGGCTCAGTTGTATAGTTTATATAATTATTTTTCGTCCTTAAAAATACTCCCGGTATGTGTGTGTGGCCTATAAAACACAGTTTGGCGTTCTGGAACTGAAAACTTTCCTGCGCGTCGCTTGTTTCAAGAATATGATTAAAGTCTTCGGGCGCATCCAGGCTGCCGTGCACCAAAGTTAATTCTTTTTCATTAAAAATAAAGGGCAGGTTTGACAAATAATTTTTATCGCTTTCTTCAACGACGGATTTCGTCCATTCTATCGCTTCTTTCGCGTATAAATTGAAATAATCCAAAGGCAGATTGCCGCAGACAGCCCAATCGTGATTCCCGCATACCAGCGGGCAGTTTAACTGCCGGGTAAGATTTAAACATTCTTTCGGGTTTGCGCCGTAACCTACTATATCGCCTATGCAGTAATATTTTTCTATGCCTTCGTTTTTGGCATCTTTTAAAAATGCCTCATAGGCCTGCAGATTTGAATGTATATCTGAAAAGATGGCATTTAACATTTGCTAAAATCTTATGTCAAAATCCTTAAATTCACCCTGGTATTCCTGCCAGTCAATATCGCTTTTTTGGATATAGCGCTTCATGGCGCTTTCAATGCGGCTAAGAAAATCTTTTATGGCAGGTTCGTTTCCCTCGCAGATAAGCTCTACTCTTGCGTCATTTAAATTTTTGACCCAGCCCGCAAGCTTAAGGTTTGTTGCTATTTCTATAGCGGTAAACCGAAAACCTACGCCCTGTACGCGGCCGGAATAATAGGCATGCACTCTTTTTTTCATAAAATAGATAAATGGTGAGCAAGGGCCGACGTTTTGTCGGCCCGCGCCGAACCATGGTCGGGGCGGGCGGATTTGAACCGCCGGCCTCTTGGTCCCGAACCAAGCGCTCTAGCCAAGCTGAGCCACGCCCCGAATTTTTGAAAAAAATTCGATCCTGAGGCAGCGTTAAAAGACGCGACGAACAGGAGCATCTTAGCTGCCGAAGGACCTATAATTATTAAAATAGTGTATCATTAATATAAAGTATTATCAACAAAAAATCCGCTTCTTTTCTATAGCGGGTTTTGATTTTCGCGCCTGGTATTTTTAATTCGCTGTTTTTGTCTTAAGCTGATTTAAATAATAATTGACGCGTTCATAATTTTTTTGGTCACGATATAACACTGCCAGGTTATATATGGCATCCGCATAGCCCGGGCTGATCTCCAGGGTTTTTAGCCATAAGTTTTCAGCGTCCTTAAACCTGCCTTGTCTATACCGAAGCAGCCCGAAATTAAAATGAACATCATCATAGTCTGGGTTATTCTCAAGTTCTTTTGCGTACTCTTGCTCAGCTTCTTTAAACTGTCCTTTATTCATAAATATAAGCCCCAGGTTATTATGAGCCTGGGGTTCACGCGGGTTAAGCTCAAGCGATTTTCTGTACTCTGACTGGGCCATATCGTATTTCTTGTCCAGATAATACATTGCCCCTAAGTTCCGGTGCGCCAGAGGCGAATGCGGCGAGGTCTTCACCGCGTTTTTCCAAAACATCAGCCTGTCTTTAAAATTATAACTATGCACAAGCGTTATTGCTGAAAAAATAAAAATAAACAGCACGCCAATAGCTTTAGGCGTTATTTTTTTAAAATCCGCGCTTTTTATAAAATCCAACTCCAACAGCATTATTATAAACCCCAGCATCGGCAGATAAACCCTGTGTTCCAGCTGATAATCTATGCCAAATGCTAAAAACGGATTATGCGTAAGCAACGTAGGGAGCAAAAAAAAGGCAAACCATAAAAATCCAAACATAACGAGGCCGGACTGTTTATTCCTGGACAACGCAAGCGAAATTATTAAAAACGCTATTGTGACAAAACCGTATACGTATCCTGTATCTTTTATTGTCGGCAAGACAGAAAGGTTAAGCGGCAATAAGAGCTTTCCTACAACCTGAATAGCAACGGGCCAATTTGCCGCAAAAGACTTCAGTAAAACAGGCGCAGTCAGCACCTGTTGTCTTAATACAAGTTCTCTCGCCAAAAGCCATAGCGCTATTACAAACGCCCACGCCGCGATCTGTCCCTTTGTGCCGCGGGAGATAAAATTGCTCTTTAATATAAAGTAATTATACAAAATGCACATAGGTACCAAAGCAATGGCTGTCTCTTTTGTAAAAAGCGCTAACAGAAAAAATATTGTATGGTAAATGAGGTAGGGCAGGTATTTTGTTTTATGAAAATTTATATAAAAAACGAAAGACAATAAAACAAAAACCGCAAGCAATGAATCGTTTCTGCCCGGCACCCAGGCGACTGCCTGCGTTAAGACCGGATGGGCCGTAAAGATAAGAGAAAAAAACAACGCCGGCATCCTTTTATATTCTAACTTGATTAAAACCAGAAAAACCAGGCAGCTCGCGGCCAGATGCATTAATATGTTGGATAAATGGTACATGAAAGCTGACGCGCCGCCTAACTGCGCATCGAGCATAAAAGATAAGGTTAATATCGGACGGTAATAAGCATCCGAATTTGAAAAAAATACATCTTCTTTAAAGGCGGTTATGATGTTTGAGAGGTGTTTAAGAAAATACTGATTGTCTAATATTAATAAATTGTCGTCCAGATAGGTAAATCCAAAACGCAATGTATGGCAATAAAGTAAAAAGCCGACAGCTATAATGAGCAGATATGGATATGATTTTTTAAAAAATATTTTTACGGGGCTGTCCTTTTGCATACCTTGCCACCCTTTTAATCAAATATCCTATTGCCGTTAACACCGTCTGTATCCCGTACGTTAAGCTTCTCCTGAAATTAATGGTAGAGGCTTGCGGGAAATAGCGCACAGGTACCGGTATTTCCCCGATATTGTATCCCTTTTCAATTATCTGGAATAAAATCTGCGTATCAAAAACAAAATCATCCGAGTTTTTCTTAAAATTAACATCTTCAAGGACTCTCCTTCTATATGCGCGCATTCCCGTATGCCACTCCGATAAGTTATAGCCACTTACAATATTCTCAAAAATTGTCAAAAACCTGTTTGCTATGTACTTGTAAAGCGGCATACCGCCTGCCAACGCTTCGCGGCGTGTGCGTATGCGCGAGCCGAGCATAACGTCAAAATAACCATTTGCTATAAATTCGACAAAATATTTTATAAGCTTGGGGTCGTACTGGTAATCAGGATGCAGCATTACGATGATATCCGCGCCGCGCTCCAGGGCCAGCTTATAACATGTCTTTTGGTTTGCGCCATAGCCCTGATTTTTCTCATGCTGAAAAACCGTAAGGCCTATTTTCTTTGCTAACTCTACGGTAGCGTCGTTGCTGTGGTCATCCACGAGTATAATGTCATCAACTACACCCTGCGGGATATCTTCTATGGTTTTAAGAAGGGTTTTTTCTGCGTTATAGGCAGGAAGAACTAAAATTGTTTTTTGTTTGTTCATCCGGTACCTCCCTTATCTTTAACAGCGCCTTCCTGGTATGTTTATTATTGAATGCCTGGAAGGCGCTTGGTTCATACTGTAAAGCCATGCTCCGACAGAAAGTCCATGCTTAAGTTACTTTTTTCTTTGCCTGGTAAAACCTTTGCCACGTACTTAGCGAGTATGTCAAATTCCACATTTACGGCGCCTCTCTCTTTCTTAAACGCGAGCGTCGTATGAGCAAGCGTGTGGGGAATTATGTAAACGGAAAAATAATCCCTAAAAATTTCGCCCACAGTGAGGCTTATTCCATCAATTGCCACAGAGCCTTTTGAAACAATATATTTTGAGAAATCAGCGCATAACGAGAAATTTATCTTTACTGTATCGCCTGTTTTTTCTTTTTGCTTTATTTCGGCGACGCAGTCTATATGGCCTGTCACGAAATGCCCGCCCAGCCTTGAGCCTATTTTAAGCGAGCGCTCCAGGTTAACCTTGTCGCTGGGTTTAAGCTCGCCGATATTTGTTTTTTTCAGCGTTTCGTCTGATATGTCAAATTTTAAAATGCCTGCCGCATTTTCTATCACAGTAAGGCATACGCCGTTTACAGATACGCTGTCTCCTGTATTTGCATCGGAAGGCGCTCTTTTAGCTTTAACGGAAAGCACGCAGGACGTACCTTTTCTGCTGAGCGCTTTAGCGATACCCAATTCTTCTATTATGCCTGTAAACATGGCTCTCCTGTAAATAAATAATCCGGGCCTATTTTTTCCACTGTTAAATTTTTTATCGTCAACGCGTCCGCTGCCCTGCCTACGCCGTCGCCTTCAACGGATGTCTTTGCGCTTCTTCCGCCTATAATTTTCGGGGCTACAAAAAATAAAACCTTATCAACAATACCTTGCGTTAACGCAGAGCCTGTCAACTCGCCTCCGCCTTCAATCATTATATTTATTATACCTTTTTTTGCCAACAGCTTCATCGCGTTTTTCAGGTTTATTTTGCCGTCGCGGGAATCAAATGCCAGGATTTCTGTATTTTTTTTATTTAACAATGCACGGATTTTATTTTTAGGCGCATTTTTACTGGTTATTATTATTGTTTTTGCCGGAGATTTTTTAGAAAAAATTTTCGCGCTTAACGGTATCTTTAAACCGGAATCCACTATTATCTTTATCGGCTGTCTGCCCTTTGGCTTCTGGTTTCTGTCCCCTGTGCGCGCTGTTAAAAGCGGGTCGTCCTTTAAAACTGCCCCTGCGCCAACCATAACAGCGTCTGCCTGCTTTCTCCACAAATGCACGAGCCTGCGCGAGGAGGCACTGCTTATCCAGCTGGCATCACCTGTTTTTGTCGCGATTTTACCGTCCAAGCTCTGCGCCATTTTCAGTGTTACGAAAGGCGAGCCTTTTGTGATATATTTTATAAAAGAGGCGTTTAAATCCTTTGCCTGATTTTCGCAGATGCCACTTTTTACTTTTATACCTGAACTTTCAAGCATTTTTGCGCCCTTGCCGTTATTTATCGGGTTTGGATCGTGCATCGCGATGAAAACTTTTTTTATTCCTGATTTTATTATCGCGTCTGTGCACGGAGGAGTTTTTCCAAAATGCGCGCATGGCTCAAGGTTCACATATAAGCAGGCGCCCTTTGCTTTCTGTCCGGCTTTTTTTAACGCCTCAACTTCCGCGTGCGCCGCGCCGAATCTGGTATGAAAGCCTTCCGAGATTATTTTATTGCCTTTTGCGATTACGCAGCCGACCATAGGATTGGGATGAGTCAGGCCTTTTGCCCTTTCAGCCAGCGCAAGCGCCCTCAGCATATATCTTTTTTCTTTTTCCATTCCTTCAGCTTTTCGACGTACTCGTAAGGTAATTTTATTTTGCCTATAAGGACTTCTCTTTTATATCTGCCGTGGCAGTCTGAACCGCCCGTAATCAGGAGATTATGTTTTTGCGCGAAATTCAAAATAACTTCTGTGGTCTGCTTGTTATGGTCGGAATGAAAAACCTCAATGCCGTCAATGCCGTTTTTAATTAGATCCGGCAGCAATTCCGCGACACTATCAAGGCCCGGATGCGCCACAACAGCAATGCCGCCGCTTTCCTTTATTATCTCTACAACTTCTTTTGAGGAAAATCTGAAACGGCTCTCATAGCAGGGCTTCCCGTCTCCTATATATTTGCTGAAAACTGTCTTCAGGGAATCAACGAAGCCGTTCTCTACCAGGTATCTTGCGACATGCAGCCTGCTTACGGCGCTTATTTTGGCAAATTTAATAATCTCGCCCGCATTAGCTTTGACGCCGCAGGCGTTCAGTTTCTCTGTCATGCGGTAAATACGCTCTTTGCGCCCTTCGCAGGTCTGCCTTAATTTCTCTTTTAATTTTTTACTCTGCCAGTCTATTAAATAACCTAAAATATGCAGTTCCCTGTCGCCTTCCTGCGCTGTCATTTCAACAGCAGGCACAACCTCTATGTCATAGTCTCTTTGAAGCTCAAACAGCAGCGGAGTGGCATCTACGTTGTCGTGATCAGCTATGGCTATGCATTGCAGGTTCTCCTCTTTTGCGCGAGCCATTACTTCTTTTGGCGAGAATGAACCGTCTGAAAAGTTGGTGTGTATATGCAGGTCAGCGCTTTTTGGCATTATTTTGTTTTTTCCGAAGCCTTTTCCTTGTTAACCCTGTCCAGGATCCCGTTTACAAACTTGCTGGATTCCATATCGCCGTATCTTTTCGCAAGTTCAACAGCTTCATTTAAAGCTACCTTAGGCGGGGTATCCTTTAAAAACAAAAGTTCAAAGGCTCCCATGCGTATTATATTTTTGTCAATAACAGCCATTCTTTTAAGCTGCCAGTTTTTTGCGTAAGAGGAAATCAGCTTGTCTATCTCCTCTAGATGCTCAAAAGTCCCTTTAACCAGGGCGTTGGCAAAATCTTTAACCTGGCCTTCGGTAGCCTCATGTTCATTAAAGGGTGATTTCCAAAAATCAACCAGAAAGGATGAAAGCGGCTCCTTCCTTATCTCTAATTCATAAAGCATTTGTAAAGCGAGCTCTCTTGCTTTTGTGCGTTTTCTCATTAATGAGCACTTGATTTACGCGACCATCAGGGAGCGTAAATCAATCCTCCTTTCGAACTTCTTCTTTGAAGGTGCGAATTAACCCCGCTGAGTGTATCAAAATTATGGAACAGAATTTTGATACTGTTTACGAAGCGGGGCAAATGTTAATCATTACTCCTCGCTTAAGCAACTTCAAATTCTCTTCGATAATTTGAAGTTAAGCTTCGGAGTAAATTCGGACTTATAAGTTACGTCACTTACGTTCCGTAACTTATGTCCTCATTTAATCTCTCCCAGTAAATTTACCATTTCAATTGCGGACAACGCAGCGTCTTTGCCTTTGTTGCCTTGTTTTGTGCCGGCGCGCTCAATTGCCTGCTCAATATTCTCAGCTGTTATTATACCAAAAATAACAGGTATACCGCTATCAAGATTTACTTTTGCTATGCCTTTGGATACTTCACTCGCTATATACTCAAAATGCGGGGTTGAGCCGCGTATAACAGTGCCGAGGCAGATAACGGCGTTATATTTTTTGGATTTCGCCATTTTAGACGCTACCAGCGGTATCTCAAACGAACCCGGGACCCAGGCAACCTCAACCTCAGACTCCTTTGCTCCATGCCGCAGCAGCGTATCAATCGCAGCTTCAAGAAGCTTCTTTGTTATAAAATCATTAAAGCGCGAAACTACTATGCCGAAACGCTTGCCCTTTGCTATTAGTTCTCCCTGTATTGTCTTTACCATTTTATACCTCCTTTAATATATGCCCTAACTTTTCTTTTTTTGTTTTTAAATATCCTATATTCGTTTTATGCGGTTTTATCTCCAGGGGCGCTCTTTCTGTTATTTTAAGCCCATATCCTTCAAGGCCGATAATCTTGGTCGGATTATTTGTAAGAAGTCTTATGTCCTTAAGGCCAAGGTCAATTAAGATCTGGGCGCCTATCCCGTAATCTCTTAAATCAGACGCAAATCCCAGCGCCTTGTTTGCTTCCACAGTATCAAGGCCTTTATCCTGCAATGAATACGCCTTTAATTTATTTACCAGGCCTATGCCGCGGCCTTCCTGCCTCATATAAAGAACAACTCCTTTTTTTGCATTGGAAATTCTGTACATAGATTCTCTAAGCTGGTTGCCGCAATCGCATCTTTTGGAAGCAAAGACATCCCCTGTAAGGCACTCTGAATGCACTCTTACTAAAACAGGTGTTTTTGAATGCCGTATATCGCCTAAGGTAAGGGCAAGATGATGCCTTTTATCTGTCTTTGATTCATATACATGCAGGTTAAAATTCCCGAAGTCGGTGGGGAGTTTTGTTTCTGTTATGCATTTTATAAGTTTTTCGCGTTTTCTTCTGTATTCTATTAAATCGCCCACAGTGCAGATTTTCAATTTGTGCGTTTTGGAAAATTCCATAAGATCCGGCGTGCGCGCCATTGTGCCGTCATCTTTCATTATCTCGCATATGACACCCGCTGGATACGCGCCTGCCCGACCGGCAGGCGGGCTGGCAAGCCTTGCCAAATCAACCGCTGCCTCAGTGTGGCCTGCTCTTACCAGGACTCCGCCTTCTTTTGCGCGCAGAGGAAAAACGTGTCCGGGTTTTATCAAATCATTCGGCTTTGCCTTTTTTTCAATTAATACCTTTATTGTCCTTGCCCTGTCATGAGCTGATATGCCTGTTGTAGTGCCTTTTCTTGCGTCAACAGAAATGCCCCACGCTGTGCCAAATGGAGTATAAGAATTGCTTAGCATGGGATGCAGCTCCAGCTCATCCATGCGTTTGCCTTCCAGCGCGACACATATAAGGCCCCTGCCGTATGTTGCCATAAAATTTATATTCTGCGGCGTGGCAGAAGAAGCTGCTATAACAAGGTCACCTTCGTTCTCGCGGGACTCGTCATCCACCACAATGACAATGCGGCCCTGTTTTATGTCTTTTATTATTTCTTCTATTGTATTGAAGTGCATAAGCTCCCTAGATCCCTAGGCCTTCGGCCTAGGGATAATTCGCAGACGGCCTTTGGCCTATGATTTATGTCGCTTTGCTCCATAAATCATCTGCTCATTAAAAATAAAAATCCCGAAGTTACCTTCGGGGTTCCATTGACCATAGACTATTGACTATAGACTATTTCTGCCTTCTATCATCCGGACTTTACCGTTGGCGCCAGAATCGCACTGGCTCTGTCCTGACATTACGTCAGAACTCGTCGGCTTCCCTTTCGGGTAACGACCAGTAGGGATTTACACCCTATCCCGAAGACGCCCATACTATAGCACAATAAATGCAGTTGTCAATATTTTTATGCTGCCTGCCCTATTGCCGCGGCTAGTTCTTGCGGCATAATGGCATCGGACATGCTACCTTCTGCGCCAAAATTCCAAAGCAATGTTACTCTCACGCCAAACTGGACATTGCTTTTGCCTTTGCGCATGATTTTTCGTTCGCTGTCCGTGCTGTCATCTTCGGTTTCCCACCTGGTAAATTGCGAACGCACAATTCCTTTGTCCACATATTCTTTGCCCAAGATATATAGCCATCCCAGGTTATCTTCCAGCCCTCTGCTGTGGGCAACACGGCTTTTTTCGTACAAAGCTTCAAGGTCAAGTATGCCTGCGGCTGTATCCATAGCGTCGACGCGCAAAGCGCGAAGTTTAGAGTCCTCAAATAAAGGAGAAATTAAGACTACGCCTCTTTGGCCCCAGTCTATTATATTTAAAGCCACTTCATAGACCGAGGATCTCACCCTCGAAAACTGCTTTTGTAAATAAGGGTGATCTTTTTCTAAGGAGTCGATAAACTCAACAATAGGTTCAAGCTGGACTTTGGTATATTCGGGACTATATGAAGCTTTTAAGCCAAATAAATATCTTCCATCGCCGGCTAACGCTTCCTTAATCTCAAGATATCCGGGCTTGTCGCTTTCCTGCGCAAGCGCACCGGCTGCGCGACGAACCTGCCGGTCCAAATCTTCATTATCTCCTAAATCATTCTCGCTAAACACCCTTTGTTTTTCTATGCCTGAAGCTTTCCACGCCGCGGGCCGAAGGGCGGAAGCAGCAATAGCGTCTACGCCTTCTTCCGAGGCATGAGTTCCAGCCTCACGAGGTTGTTCCAGTATTAAGCTTCCTAATCCTAGCTGCATAATTCGCTTAAAAACCTCTTCCTCAGGCAGGGCCAAAGCGTCAGCAACTTTAGTTAAATTACCTCTATGCTCCATTAATACGGCTAACATCTTAGATATCTCAATTTTATTTAGCTCGCTCTCTGACAATTGTATTTTATAGCCACTAATACCTTTTGGCGCGGCTGTAAATTGAGCAGGAGAATCTACTGCTATTATTTTTGCTACTGGAATGCCTCGTATCCAAATTGCCCCGTCTACTGTAAAATTAAGTTCATCCTGCAAGGTACCGGCTGGAATCTGCGGAAAATTAGATTCGGTTATTTCAAAAATAAATTCATTGCCCGAGATAGCGCTATATTCAAATGCCATTCTGAATACAGGGTCCCCCTTCTTTGCCTTTAAAGCTAAAAGTCCATAATAATCGACTTTACTTAGCATTAATATAGGACGATAGTTAAGGGTGGTTGTAACATAAAGAAGGGATTGCTCTGCTGGTGTTGAAAGCGCTGATTTAACAAGCCTATCAAAATCGCTACCAGTAAGCTCTGCGAATGTCCTTATCAGGCTAACAGGCATAATTACATTGAGCTGCAGGTTAAGCCCCAAGCTTTCCGCAATACCACAAAGCATTTTTAGTATTTCATCTTCTACGCCCAAGCCAAACATACCCACCAGGTCAAGGTGTTTTAGAACTACTGCATTCTTTGATAATCTTATTTCCCAGTCCAGTCGGCCTTTTTTTCTGCTATTTTTTAATCTAATTATATAGCTACGGTCGCCTCGTAAATGCTCATTGGACCCATCCCTGATAAATAAAAAGGCATTTCCATCTTTTGCTTGCAGCTCAAAATTATCCGGGATAAAACTTGACAAAATTTCATCCATACTCCTGCTTACGGCTACAGGAGCCGGCATTTTTCCTTCTGCTATCGGCCTCAGGGCCGATTGCTCAAACATCCTGGCTGCGCTGGCAGGGTTAAAATTTTGCGGCCGCGTATCTGGAAATTCTTTATCCAGTTCATCCAGATAGTAATTTTTACCTGTTAATAATAATAAAAGATTGTTTACATCCCTGCCTAAAGAAGCCTGGCTTTCTTTAGCCAGGGCTATAGCAATGGTTCCTGTTACACTGTCATAGCCTGCTCTTTTTACTCTTTCCTCAATATCCTCTATGCCTTTAAACATTAATATTGCTTTTCTTATTTCTTCAACATCAAGGCCCTGGGCATTAAAAAAACCTTCCCTCAACCCGAACTCGCTTAAAATTGTATTTCCCAAATCAAGGCATCGCGCAAAATCATCCTCTGTCATTGCAAATTCGCACATGTCCTGCAGCTCATCAAATTTCCTACTAAACTTACGGTTTGCGCTGCTTGACAACAAGAGATCTTGTGAGGCATTGGCTAACCGCAATATAGTGCTTAACAAGTATTCTATATAAAAACCTAATGTGCCTTCACGCGTAAAAAATGGATATATCCTGAAGGTTTCATCATTGTCTATTGAAACAGGGATGCCTCTCACAAAACACGTATTGCTGTCTTGCGCATCCCACTTACGCATAAAAACCTGCGCCACAAAAATAGCAGAATAGGCATCTTTCTTTTCTCTTTGCGCAAGAGCATTTACATCCACATTGCCGTCGTATACAACCTGCGTAAGGTAGTAATCTTGCAATCCGCTTATACTGCCATTAAAATATCCCAGGCCTTTAGCTTCTTCTTCTGTAATAAGCCTTATATTTACAAAATTTGCTATGCCAGCAGTTAAAAGGCTGGCCAGCTTTTCCCTTTGCGGGGAGTTCTTTTCTGACCTCCACTCCCCTTTCTCCGGGGAACCTGGTTCATTTTTCTTTAAAATCCAGAATGTCCCTTTTTCATCCTTAAGCAAGCCCTTATGAAAAACTCTTTCCCGGGCAAGAGGCGGAAAATAATTAAAAAAACGTTCGGGCTGCAGCATATCTAAACGGTAAGGGCAATCAGCTTTTTGCGCGCCCTCAAAAAAGGCCTCATAATATCTTCCGTGCTCTTTTTCCTGCTCTTCAAGTATATCAAAGATCCTTTGCGCCTCCTGTTCCGTTGCCATTGTATAGCGGTGTGGTACATCTTTCGCGAAAATTTCTCCTCCATCTTTTTCAGCCGCCATCGGCCGAAGGGCTGACGCTGCCATTGCTGCTATAACTTTACGGTTAACATTGGGCAAACAGGGCATTGCTTCTGCTGCCTTGATATACGCCGGTATAAGAATAATCACAGAAGTCCCTTTACTTAACCTGGATCTTACACTTATCGCGCCTTCTAAAAACTCAACTTCTCTCTGGGCCTTGGGCAATCCCATTCCCAGGCCGCCCGGAAGCGGGGTAAAGCTTGTAATTGCATCCTTGTGGCTGCTGTAACCCGGCGTAAATATTCTATCCATCAACCGTTTGGGTATTCCGCGGCCTGTATCTGCAATGGTTATTTTTATAAAATTCCCTTCCTTTTCTACTATGATCGATACATTGCCTACCGCCTTTTTGGTTTTAAAGTCTGCCATGGAAAGTATGGCATTTTTTATTGTGTCTACAAGAATGGGGCGCATGCCATGTGGTACAACAAAAACATCCTGTTTACCTATGGCCGGCAACGGCAAAAATAAATCAATGTACTGCTCAAATCTGACACCGCTTACGTCAAACCCTTCCCTTGTTGCCTTTACCAGAGCCTCTTCCCTGAATTCACGGACAACATGGTCTATTTGCGCCAGGACTGAAAACCTTTTGCGTAAAATACCGTTTGATTTTCTTCCGCCTGAATCCAGCAGCGCCTTACAATGAAGCGAAAAACGGCTGCCGTCGCTGTATAATTGATAAATCCTGCTTAACGTGTCGGCTATTTCCGGCCTGCTTAATTCCCGATGGTTAAATAACGCTGAAACGTCTTTCAGAAAATCAGCAAAATAATATTCACCATGAAAAGTATGCGTGATTTCACCGGATAATATATAGGAAAGCTCATTTAATATTTTTGCCTTATCAGCGCTGCGCTTTGGGTAGTCATCCAAGCATCTATCTATTTTTTTTATGGCCAATGAAATCAGGCGTGCATACCCTTCGGGGGCTTTTCCAGCAAAGTATTGCGCATAAAGGCCTTTTTTATTTTCAGTCAGTTCATCTAATTGTTCCAAGCGCTGCCCGAATTCGTCAAAACATTCCTTAATTATCATTAAAGCAAGTTTTGTTAAATGCAGCCTTGCAACAAATTTATCAGGATGATCCTGGTAATATTGTATGGCTTTATAAAAAGTTGATATATCGCCTATTTCATCTAAGTTAACCAGTAAATCAGCGGGAGTAGTGCGTAAGCCTATGTTCGGATCTTGGTATCCGGGTATATCCAGGAAAGTAAGCTGCCTTGGCCCTGCAATATCTTTCATCTTATCTTCCTGAGGAAAAGCCTTTATAGATTGGCTCTCTGATATGTTCTCTAAACAAGCACTTGCCCTGGAGTCTACATCTGAATTTTCAGGCTTTATGCGCAAGGCGGCATTAAGCGCGCGCTTGGCTTCTTCTAATTCTCTAAGTTTATAAAATGCTAATCCAAGATTAAGATGAGCAAGTTTAAACCGGGGGTTGAGTTGCGTGGCTCTCCAAAAAGCATAAGCTGCCTCCTGATATCTGTCTTGCAAAGCAAGCACATATCCTAAATTGTTCCAAGCATATTCATTTGCTGGAAAAGCAGCTATAACGCTTGTGAATACGCCTTCAGCCGCTGCATATTTCCCGTCTTTAAGCAGATTTGTGCCTATTCGTAAAGTTACATCTGCATCTATTTCTGAACCTTGTCTTGGCGGTATAAACAGCAATATTTTAAAAGGTGATTGATTTTTATTCTCCTGCGCCATCGGCCGAAGGGCTGCCGCTTCTATTGCTGCAACGGTCTGACGCTCTGGGGTGGCACATCTGGAAGAGTCTTTACGCTCCTTTGACTGCCTAAGCACCTGTATTAAGGATTCCTTAAGATCGGTATCTGGCGAGTAGCAAATACCTGTTATTTTTAGTGACGAAGCTATTTCTACATATTTAGCTATATCATCGATGAAGATAGCTTCGTCTGGCTCTACCTTTGCTGTTTTTAATGCTATCCTGAATATCTCCGGGTTTGATTTCATCATGCCAACTTCATAAGAGGCAATAAAATCATCTGTCATTGCAAAAATATCAGAATAAGCTGTAAGCATATGCTTATGGTGTAGCCTATCTATGTTTGAAATTATGCATATTCTGTAACCGGCTCTTTTAAGTTGTTTCATAATCTCTACTGCGGGCTGATTGACTTCAAAAATATCATTAAAGGCTATGACAAAATCATCATGGGTAATATTTCTTAATCTAAATCTTTCAGATAATTTTTCAAAATACTCTTCGGGGGTAATTTTGTCTGTTTGGTAAGATATTTCTGTCGGATCTTTATCGAAGAAGTTATATATTTCCTCTTCCGGGATATCGCAATGTTGTGCAAGAAAACGGGACAGGCGATGATGGTCAACAAATAATATTACATTTCCTATATCAAAAAAGATGGTTTTAATTCCTGTTTCTGCCGCGGTTGGGAACCCACGGTTTTTCAATATGCTATGTGCATTTTTAGCAAATGCTTGTGGCCGCAATGCCTGCGCATGCTGCGGTATGGCGAGCGATATAAGTATTATAGATATAATTACTTTTTTCATAATAGAAAGTGTTTTCATATATAATATATAGTTATTACTTAATACTTTATTAAGATGTTATAAAAGTATATAATATTATACCAAATTTATAGAAAGTGTCAAGTATTAAAATAA
>Ga0082335_1000093_pt1:0-142500 | contig 243397 bp, 226 predicted proteins | sample Subgrocontami58m_FD_72375 | JGI IMG/M metagenome (GOLD analysis project Ga0082335, IMG submission 72375) | Subsurface groundwater microbial communities from S. Glens Falls, New York, USA - GMW37 contaminated, 5.8 m (SPADES assembly) (version 2) ... | reverse complement strand
TACCACTTAGTTTATTCTTAGGGGCCTTAGCTGGCAGTCTGGGTTGTTTCCCTCTCGACCACGAAGCTTATCCCTCGTAGTCTCACTCCTATGATAAAGATAATGGTATTCGGAGTTTAATTGGGTTCAGAAGGCAGGTAATGCCCCTTAGCCCATTTAGTGCTCTACCCCCATTATCTATTTGCATAAGGCTGTCCCTAAAGACATTTCGGGGAGAACCAGCTATTTCCGAGTTTGATTAGTCTTTCGCTCCGATCCACAGCTCATCGCCTACCTTTTCAACGGTAGTGCGTTCGGTCCTCCACGACCTGTTACGGTCGCTTCATCCTGGCCATGGATAGATCACTCGGTTTCGGGCCTACTTAGCGTAACTTAGCCCAGCCCTCACAGGCCGGACACGCCCTTTTAAGACTCGCTTTCGCTACGGCTACTCCTATAAATAGGATTAACCTTGCTACGCTCAGTAACTCGCCGGATCATTAAGCAAAAGGCACGCAGTCAGCCATTCCCGTCTTGCGACGGGCATAGGCCTCCTACAGCTTGTAGGCATATGGTTTCAGGTACTATTTCACTCGCCTTACCGGCGTTCTTTTCAACTTTCATTCACATTACTTGTGCACTATCGGTCGTCAGATAGTATTTAGCCTTGGCCCGTGGTCAGGCCGGATTCCTGCGGGGTTTCCCGTGTTCCGCAGTACTTGGGTATCTGGCTTACCCTGTCTATTTTACTTTCACTTACAGGACTATCACCTTCTGTGGTTGGCATTTCCATGCCATTCTGCTAGTAAAACAGTTTTTGTCAAGGCCGGCAGTCCGTATCCTGCCGCAGCCAAAACCCGCAACCTCTTAGTGGAAACAGACACGGCTTATCACGCCACTAAGATTTAGGCTCTTCCCCGTTCGCTCGCCGCTACTTAGGGAATAGACCCCGATTACTCGGGGAATGTCTTTTTCTTTTCCTCAGGGTACTGAGATGTTTCAGTTCTCCTGGTATAGCTTGCTCAAGCCCTATGTATTCAGGCAAGGCATTCTATGATATTACTCATAGAGGGTTGCCCCATTCGGAAACCTCCGGATCAAAGCTTGTTTGCAGCTCCCCGAAGCAATATCGCCGCTTACCGCGTCCTTCATCGCCTTCTGACGCCAAGTCATCCACCATAAGCCCTTAGTAACTTGACCACAAAAAACTCGTTTTTGTTTCTAAGGCAAAAATTGTAGCAACTTGACTATGCAATTGTCAAAGAGCTTTACGCGCCATTCCTTTAAATTAGCGTCGAAACTCTTGTGTGTTAGGTCCTTCGCTTCGCTCAGGATCAATTTTTCGCAAAGTGAAAAATTGGTGGAGATAACCGGGATCGAACCGGTAACCTCCTGCTTGCAAAGCAGGCGCTCTCCCAGTTGAGCTATATCCCCAAGTTTGCGCAGCAAACTTGATTTGGTGGGCCCAGTTGGTTTCGAACCAACCACCCCAGCGTTATCAGCACTGTGCTCTACCAACTGAGCTATGGGCCCGTTTTGTATAGAGCAAAAAAATTTAAATTTTTAATTTTAATAAAAAAACCAAAAGCTAGCAAAGAAAATACCGTTATCTTTCTAATATTCCTTAGAAAGGAGGTGATCCAGCCACACCTTCCGGTACGGCTGCCTTGTTACGACTTAGTCCTCCTCACCAACCACACCTTAGACGCGTCCTCCCCTTGCGGGTTAGGTCAGCGGTTTCGGGTGCAGTCGACTCGGGTGGCTTGACGGGCGGTGTGTACAAGACCTGGGAACGTATTCAGCGCAACATGTCTGATTTGCGCTTACTAGCGATTCCGGCTTCATGAGGGCGAATTGCAGCCCTCAATCTGAACTGGCCCTACTTTTTTGAGATTGGCTCCACCTTACGGTATCGCGACTCTTTGTGGTAGGGATTGTAGCACGTGTGTGGCCCAGGGCGTAAGGGCCGTACTGACTTGACGTCATCCCCGCCTTCCTCCTAGTTATCCTAGGCAGTCTTCTTAGAGATCTCCTTGCGGAGCAACTAAGAATAGGGGTTGCGCTCGTTGCGAGACTTAACTCAACACCTCACGGCACGAGCTGACGACAGCCATGCAACACCTGTTTTTGTGTCCTTGAGGGAGGGCTCGACTTTCATCGAGCTTTCACAAAAATGTCAAGCCCTGGTAAGGTTCCAGGTGTAGTGTCCTATTAAACCACATGCTCCACCGCTTGTGCAGGTCCCCGTCAATTCCTTTGAGTTTCATCGTTGCCGACGTACTCCCCAGGTGGGGTACTTAATGCGTTAGCTTCGGCACTCCTGTCAAAGACAAGAACACCTAGTACCCATCGTTTACAGCGTGGACTACCAGGGTATCTAATCCTGTTTGCTCCCCACGCTTTCGTGCCTCAGTGTCAGTAACATGCCAGAAAGGCGCCTTCGCCGCCGGTGTTCCTCTCGATATCTACAGATTTCACTCTTACACCGAGAATTCCCCTTTCCTCTCATGTACTCAAGCCGGGCAGTTTCAAATGCAGTTCCACGGTTGAGCCGTGGGCTTTCACATCTGACTTACCCAACCACCTGCGCACCCTTTACACCCAATAAATCCGAACAACGCTTGCCACCTCCGTATTACCGCGGCTGCTGGCACGGAGTTGGCCGTGGCTTCCTTTAACCGTACTGTCAGTCCAGCACTTTATTAAAATGCTGAAGTTTCATCCGGTTTGACAGAGCTTTACGACCCGAAGGCCTTCATCGCTCACGCGGCGTCGCATAGTCACCCGTTAGGGCATTGCTAAAGATTCTCGACTGCAGCCTCCCGTAGGAGTCTGGGCAGTGTCTCAGTCCCAGTGTGGCTGACCATCCTCTTAGACCAGCTACCCGTCAAAAGCCTTGGTGAGCCGTTACCTCACCAACTAGCTGATAGGGCGTGAGCTCGTCCTCAAGTGACAGGCCCTTGCGGGTCCCCACCTTTAATCAATGACACATGTGTGTCTATGATACTATTGCGTATTAGCCCCGTTTTCACAGGGTTGTCCGCATCTTGAGGGTTGATTACTCGCGCGTTACTCACCCTTTTGCCACTCTTCTTAACAAATTCACTCAATCTTGCGACCAAGTAAATCCATCAAGAATCGTTCGACTTGCATGCCTAAACCACGCCGCCAGCGTTCGTTCTGAGCCAGGATCAAACTCTCCATAAAAAATTGAGGTTGTGCTTTTACCGCACAACAGTGGTATTTAATCTACTAGCTTTTGGTTTTTTCAAAGAACAATTTTTAGATCCGTCCCGCCTTCGGCGGGTCGAGACCTCGCAATTGAAAATTGCGGGCAAAAAAAAGGCGTCTAGACGACGCCTAAAAATACATCCTCTATTTTCACCGAGATCTAAATTTTTTCAAAAAGCTTCAGCAAGAAGCTCCTCCTTTAAGTATGGCAGTCTAACGGTTTTATCCTTCCGCCAACCTCCGGTCCACGCAATTCATTGATGTTTTTACGTTTGTGGGCAATAAATATAACATATATAGTAATATATGTCAAGTATTTTTTAATATATTTTTATTTTGAGGAATCTTCTTTTACCAACCTGAATTACCATGCCATCTTTGATGCTAATCTTGGCGTTTTCATCAGTTATTTTCTGCCCATTTATTTTAACGGCGCCCTCTTTAATTAAGCGGCGCGCCTCAGATGTTGATTTAGCTAAAGCATCTTTTTCGCCTTCACCGGAAAGCCTGAGTATATCACATATCCACATTGGATTCTGCATATGGCTGTCTTTATAGACTGGGATATTTTCTGGCAGGCCACCTTTTTTAAAAATGTTATCAAATTCTGCTTCTGCCTTTTCGGCATCCTCTTTGTTGTGATATGTTGTTATTATTTCTTTGGCGAGCTTTCTTTTGGCTTCCATAGGATGCATATTATCTCGCATATCGGATATTTCCTTTATCGGCACATCCGTAAGTAATTCGTAATACTTCCACATAAGCTCATCCGATATAGACATTATTTTACCAAACATATCCTTAGGCGGTTCATTTATACCGATGTAATTCCCTAAGCTTTTTGACATCTTCTGGACACCGTCAGTGCCTTCCAATAGCGGCAGTGTTATTACAGTCTGCGGCGCCTGCTCGTAACTGCGCTGAAGATTGCGCCCGACCAGCATATTAAACTTCTGGTCACTGCCCCCTATTTCAATATCTGCTTTTATCTTTACCGAATCATATCCCTGCATAAGGGGGTAAAAAAGCTCAAGGAAACTGATGGGCTTATCTTCCTTTAATCTCTTCTGAAAATCATCCCTTTCCAGAAGGCGCGCTATGGTATATCTTTGCGCAAGCTCCACGAATTTTTCAAAATCAAAACCCTTGGAAAACCACTCGCTGTTATGCCTGCGCTCAAAGACTTTTGCGTTTTTAACATCCAGGATTTTGCTTACCTGTTTCTCGTAAGTCTTGGCATTCTTTTCCACCTCTTCGCGGGCAAGTATTTTTCTTACTTGCGATTGTCCCGAAGGGTCTCCTACCAGGGCCGTTGCGTCACCTATTAAGAAAATTACCTTATGCCCCAGGTCCTGAAAATGCCTCATCTTTCTTAATAACACCGTATGCCCAAGATGAATGTCCGGCGCCGTAGGGTCAAAGCCTACCTTTACGACAAGCTGCTGTTTTTTCTCTGTTGACTCTTTAAGCTTATCCTTAAGCTGAGTCTCTTCTATTATCTCAAGGGCGCCGCGTTTTATAATTTCAAATTGTTCATTCGCTGTCATTTAAGGGATAATCCTATTTTCCTTTGCTCGTTATCCACCTTGATTATCTTTGCCTTTATATTATCCCCGACTTTATATCTTCCTTCAAGAGGAGTTTTTGAGTCTCCGGGGATTTCCGAGATATGCACAAGGCCTTCCAGCTCTTCGTCTATCTTAACGAATAAACCGAAATTCGTTATCTTGGTCACAGTGCCGTCTATTTCCGCATTAACGGAAAATTTATCAACAAGCTGCGGCCAGGAATCTTCTGTAAGCTGCTTAAGGCCCAGGGCAATCTTCATATTTTCCTGGTCAACTGAAAGCACGACTGCCTCTATCTTTTCCCCCTTCTTCAGCACTTCCGAAGGGTGGCCGATCTTTTTGGTCCAGGATATATCTGAGATGTGCACAAGCCCGTCTATGTTTTCATCCAGTTCCACAAATGCGCCGTAATCTGTCAGGTTCTTTATTTTACCCTTAACCTTGCTGCCGACAGAGTATTTAGTCGCAACCTCAAGCCACGGGTTAGGCTCTATCTGTTTGATGCCTAAGGATGTTTTTTGCTGCTGTTTGTCTATGCTCAAAACCACAGCTTCCACTATATCTCCCATGGCAAGTATTTCCGAAGGGTGGCTTACCCTCTTTGTCCAGGAAAGTTCTGAAATGTGCACAAGCGCCTCAACGCCTTTTTCAAGCTCGATAAACGCGCCGTAAGGCACAATGTTTACAACTTTTCCTTTTACCTTGGAGCCCACAGGATATTTTTTGTCAATGCTTTCCCACGGGTTGGGTTCTTTTTGTTTAAGCCCCAGGGAAACTTTCATGCTTTCTTTGTTAAAATCCAGGACCACAACCTCTACTTCGTCGCCTACGGCAAGTATCTCCGAAGGATGGCTTATCCTGCCCCAGCTCATATCGGTTATATGCAAAAGCCCGTCTATGCTGCCTAAATTGATAAATGCGCCGAAATCGGTTATGTTTTTGACTTTTCCTTTTATTGTCTGGCCCTTGGTCAAAGTATCGAGCAGCTCATGCCTCTTGCGCTCCGTCTCCTGGGCAAGCACTTCTTTTCTTGAAACCACTATGTTCTTGCGGGATTTGTTTATCTTGATTATTTTATAATCAAGGTCTTTGCCTATAAGGGCGTTTAAATCTATAGGAGGCTTAAGCGTGGACTGGCTCGCCGGTAAAAATGCCTCAACGCCGATATTTACCATAAGACCGCCTTTTACCTTGCGCAGGCCCTTGCCGCTTATTACATCGCCTTCCTTATAATTATTTATTACCCTTTCCCAGCCCATTACTCTCTCGGCTTTATTTCTGGAAAGCACGACCATTCCGTCTTCATCTTCCAGCTTCTCAATCAAGACTTCTATCTCGGCGCCTATCTTAAGCTCTTCGCCTTGCGGAAATTCGCCAAGGCTTATCATGCCTTCTGATTTAAACCCGATGTCTACAACAACTTCCTTCTGCCCTATGTGTATTATTTTTCCTTTAACTATTTCACCCTGCTTTAAGGTCTTCATAGTGTCGTAATACACCTGCTGCTTATCCGCATTCTCCGTTTCCGCGTTTTCTTCGATGTCCGCTTTACTGCTTTTTTTCTCTTCTAACATGATTAAATTACCCCCTTATCCTGGATACGACTTTATCTACTGCCTCTTTAGGCGTAGATGAACCACTTATGATTCCTATTGATTTTACCTTCTTAAGCCACGCGCTTTTTAGCTCGTGCTCTGACTCTATATGATATGCTCTTGTGCCGCCCTGCCTGCAAAGGCTTACCAGCCTTTTGGTATTGGCGCTGTTTTTGCCGCCTACCACCAGCATGAGGTCTGTATGTTGGCAGAGCCTTGCTGCCTCACGCTGCCTTCTTAGAACATCCTTGCATAATGTGTCGAAGATTTTGAGCTCATAGGGCTTGCGGCGCAGTACAGCCACAGCTATCTTCTCAAACAAAGGCCTTGTAAGGGTGCTTTGCGCTATGATGGCAACCCTTTTATTTTCGAGCTTAAGGCCTGAAACTTTTTTCGTATCTATTACCACGGCCTTTTTATCTCCCGCTGCCTCTGCCAGCGCCATAACCTCAGGGTGATTCTTCTCTCCGACTATTATTATAAAAAATCCATCCTTCTTCAAATCTCCCACAATGCGGTGAGATCTTTCAACAAAAGGACAGGTAGCATCCAGTATTTCTATTTGTTTTTCTTTTATCTTCCTTATAATGCTTGGTTGTATACCGTGAGACCTTATCAGTATTGTGCCTTTTGGCGCTTTATCTATGCCCGAGACAACCTTTATTCCTTTATCGGAAAGCTCTTTTACAACCATGGGGTTGTGTATTATCGGGCCTATTGAAAAAACATTTGACTTTGTTTTTAAGGCGCCTTTAGCCATGTTAACCGCGCGTTTTACGCCGAAACAAAAGCCTATTGTGTCCGCTTTTTTTATCTTAACCATGCGATAACTGTTCCTTAAGAGACTTTATGCTCGACATTACTTTTGCGGCAAATTCAGCATAATCGCTTTTCTTTGTATCTTCATTAATAAATAGAGGCTGTATAGGCTCACCATATAACACGCTTATCTTGCCCTTATAGCGTAAACTGGCGTCTTTTGGCCATATATCAAAACTTCCCTTTACGTAACATGGCACAACAGGCGCGTTGGCAAGATAAGACAAAACCGATATTCCTATTTTGCCTTCCTGCAGCTGCCCGTCTTTTGTCCTTGTGCCTTCGGGAAAAACCATAAGCCCCTGCCCTTTTTTTAACTTTCTTATCGCTTCCCTTAATGCCCTGGGGTCATTTACGTACCTGCGTACGGGAAATACGTTTATTTTATTAAGATACCAGGCGAAAAATTTATTTCTAAAGAGTTCCTCTTTCGCCATGTAATAAATGTTGCGCTTGCAGGCAGAGCCCGCGGCTAAAGGGTCCAGGTAGCTTGCGTGGTTGCTTGCGATAATAAATTTCCCGCGTTTGGGAATATTATCTAAGCCTTTTATTTTTAATGAAAAAAATATCTTTAAAAATAAAAATACCGCAGTCCTGGAAATATAGTAAATCATACTTTAATGCGGCTGCAAACTGCAGCAACCACTTCTTCTATCGACATTTCAGTGGTATCTAGATAAAAGGCATCATCTGCCCTGCGCAGCGGCCCCACGGGCCTCGTTTTGTCCTTGTAATCCCTTGCTTTTATGTCTTCTTCCACGCTTTTAAGGGTCAGACCCTGCTCTCGGATTTCCTCTTGTAGGGTCTGACCCTTTTCTCCAAGAAGCTCTTTGTGGCGCCTATTTGCGCGCTCCTGTATGCCTGCGTCGAGATAAAATTTATACTTCGTGTTAGGAAAAACAACCGTAGTTATATCTCTTCCTTCTATAACGCAATTGCCTCTATCGCCTATCTTTCTCTGCAAGGCCACCATTCTTTTTCGCACAGGTTCTGTCCTGGCTACATAGAAAACTTTTTCTGTAAGCTGCGGCGTCCTTATAAGGTGTGTTACGTCTTCGCCGTCCAGCAGCACCTTTAAGCTGCCATCTTTATCATTAACTATATCCAGCGCTGTTTCATTCGCCAACTTCGCCAACGCTGCTTCGTCGGATAAGTCTATGTTTTTTCTTAATGCCTTTAAAGTAAGGGCCCTGTACATAGCCCCTGTGTCTACATATGTATATGACAGCCTTTTGGCAACAAGCCTGGCTATTGTGCTTTTGCCTGAGCCCGCTGGGCCGTCTATGGCTATTATATTATCCGATGACATCCCTTTTACGCTTTGCTGCTGACAATGTTTTAAATAAAGATTTAGAGTTACCTTTTGATATGAAATTTTTCAGGTTATTCATTTCCCTGTCAAACGCGTTTTTGGATTCAATAATGCCTTTTTTGTTCGCCATAAAAATATCATGCCACATAACCGGATTGCTTTTGGCTATTCTTGTCATATCTTTAAAGCCGGGCCCTGCAAGCTTTAAGCTTTCTGCATCAGCGCATGCGCAAATGGTGTATGCTATTAAGTGCGGCAGGTGGCTTATAAGCGCTACTGCAGCATCATGCTTACCGGCAGGCATAATTTCTATTTTTGAGCCCAGCAAACTCCAAAAGCGCCTTACCTTGGAAAATGCCTTTGGGTTTGTAGATTTAGTGGGCGTTATTATGCAAACAGCGCCTTTGAATAAATCTGCCTTTGCGGCAGAAACGCCGCTTTCTTCCAGGCCTGCCATAGGGTGAGCGCCGACAAAGAATATTTTATTTTTCCTGCATACAGCCTCTGCCTTTTCTACGATAGGCGCCTTTACACTGGTCACATCCATTATTACAGCGCCCGGCTTTGCGTATCTGGCGCATTCTTTTATTTTGCTAACGGCAATATTAACAGGCGTGCATACAATTATTAAATCACTTTTTTCCACGCCTTTTTTTACATCAAGCGTGGCGCTACTGACAGCTCCTAACTTCACAGCCTTTGCTATAGACGAACGCCTTCTGCCTATGCCTGTTACCTCGGCTGCTATTTTTTTCTTTTTTATGGCAAGGCCGATAGAACCGCCTATTAAACCAACACCTACTATGGAAATTCTACGAAATAACATATTTATACACTTCTTCCCACTGCCTTTGCTATTTTTCCTACATCCTGCATAAGCGTGTCAAAATTTTCTGGCACAAGCGACTGTGCGCCGTCAGATAAAGCTTCTTCGGGGTTTATATGTACCTCTACTATCAGTCCATCTGCTCCGGCCGCAATGGCTGCTGCGCTTATAGGCGCTACAAGGCCCCATTGCCCTGCTGCGTGGCTCGGATCCGCTATAATAGGCAAGTGGCTTACCCTTTTTACTACAGGTATTGCGCTGACGTCAAACGTAAACCTTGTAGCCTTTTCAAATGTCCTTATGCCTCTTTCGCATAAAATAACATTAAAATTACCGTTTGCCAGGATATATTCCGCGGACATAAGCCATTCCTCTACAGTGGACATCATGCCTCTTTTAAGTAGTATGGGTTTTTTTGACAGCCCAATCTCCTTAAGCAGGTTGAAGTTCTGCATATTTCTTGCGCCTATCTGTATCATGTCAGTGTATCTTTCCACTAGGTCAAGGTCCCTTACGTCCATTAATTCCGTAACAGTCGGCATGCCGACTTCTTTGCTTACCTCGTGCAGCATCCTAAGGCCTTTTTCGCCCAAACCCTGAAAACTGTAAGGGGATGAGCGCGGCTTGAATGCTCCGCCTCTTAAAATGGCGGCGCCTGCTTTTTTCACTGCCTTTGCTATTTTTAAAAGCATAGTCTGATTTTCAATAGAGCAGGGCCCTGCTATGACAGCTATCTTTTTGCCGCCTATCTTTACTCCGCCTACATCTACTACTGTCTTTTCAGGTTTAAAATCATTTGAGACAAGTTTATAGGGGGCAAGCACCGGCATGACTTTTTCAACACCCGGGAAAACCTCCAGCGGCTGGACCCTTAAAATATCCTCCTCGCCTATTACGCCTATTATGGTGCGCTCTGTGCCTTTGGATATCATAGGCTTAAGGCCGAGCTTTTTTACCTTTTCGACAATATGGTTAATCTGTTTTTCCGTTGCGTTCGGGCGCAATACTATAATCATTTATTACCTCACACGGTTTTCAGTGCTTCTATAAAACGCCTGTTTTCTTTCATTGTCCCTACGTTTACCCTGAAATAATCCGGCAGGCCATAGCTATCCATGGACCTTACGATCACTCCTTTTTTCAAAAGCTTCCTAAACGTTTCTGCGCCTTTATTCTTGCCGCAGTTAACTAATATGAAATTTGCGGGCGATATAACTGTCTTAAGGCCCAGGACTTTTAAATTTTTCACAAGAAAATATTTTCCTGTTTTTATAACATTGATTGTTTCTTTAAGGTGCGCTGTGTCGTCAAGCGCAGCCAGGGCAGCGCGCTGGGCAGGCAGGCTGACATTAAAAGGCAGCCTCACCTTATCCATTGCGCTGATTAAATTCTCATTCGAAAACCCATAGCCTATCCTTAAGCCTGCCAGGCCGTATGCCTTTGAAAATGTGCGCAGGACCACAACATTTCTTTTTCCTATATACTTAAAGGGGTCTGAATAATCTTTTGCGTCAACCAACTCCCTGTATGCCTCATCAAAAACTACAAGCGCGCTCTTGGGGCATTGCCTCATAAAAACATCCAGCATATCTTTGGTGAAATAAGCGCCTGTCGGGTTATCGGGATTGCCTATGAATACTATTTTTGTCCTGCTGGTTATAGCTGAGAGCATTGCCTTTATATCGTATTTAAAATTTTTAATGGCTATTTTTTTAACCTTTGCGCCGCGCGCGGAAGACAAAATAAAATACTCCAGGAATGCGGGCTGTGAGATCATGACCTCGTCATTTTCTTCCAAAAACGCTTTTGTAATTATATCTATTAAATCGTCCGAGCCCCCTCCTATTATTATGCCTTTTGGAGAAATTCTGAATTTGGACGCAAGCTTTTTCTTAAGGTAAAAGCAGGCCCCGTCAGGATACCTGTTGGATTCCAGGACAGCAGCTGTAGCTGCCTTAACCGCTTTAGGCGAAGGCCCTATGGGATTTTCATTGGAGGCCAGCTTTACTACGTCTTTTATGCCCAGCTCGCGCTGCAATTCTTCTATGGGCTTGCCCGGTTCATAGGGTTTTAGGTTTTTTACATGTCTGTTTATTAATTGCTTCATAATAACAACTCTTAGTAGCAAAGCCTTAAGACTCCGCTACTCTGTGGATAACTATGCCGCCGGGTAAGATCCGAGAAACTTAAAGAAATTACAGTGTTTCTGGATCGAATCCAGCGCCTGTTTAATGCGTTTGTCTTTTATGTGGCCTTCCATATCCACGAAGAAATAATATTTCCATGCCTTTTTTTTGGAAGGCCTTGATTCTATCTTTGTGAGGTTTATGTTGCTCCTCTTAAAAGGCGCCAGCGTATCGTGCAATGCGCCTGACTTGTCCTTCATTGAGAAAACTATCGAAGTCTTATCATACCCTGTAGATTCAACATCCTGCTGGCCTATTATTAAAAAGCGCGTAATATTATGCGCTGAATCTTCGATAGAACTGGCCAGTATTTTGAGTGCGTATTTCTCCGCTGCCAGATCGCTTGCTATCGCGGCGCTTTTTGCGTTTTGCGTAGCATAAGAAGCTGCGACAGTGGTGCTTGAAACAGGCGTCAGTTTCGCATGGGGTAGGTTTTTCTCAAGCCACATGCGGCACTGCGCCAGGACCTGCTGGTGCGAATATACCTGTTTTATTGAAGATATGTTTCTGGCTTTACTCATAAGGTTATGTTCTATGGGCAAATACACCTCAGAGCAGATTTTAAGGTCAGAATCTATGAACATATCAAGGGTATGATTTACGGCTCCTTCTGTGGAATTTTCAATGGGCACCACTCCGTAATCAGCCCTCTGGCGTTCAACTTCAGTAAATACTTCTGCTATGCTTTCGCATTCTATATATTCTATGGATTCTCCGAATTTTTTTAACGCTGCTATATGAGTAAATGTATATTGCGGCCCGAAATACGCTATCTTAGGCGGATTCTGTAAAGAAAGCGCGCCTGACATAATCTCGCGGTAAACCGCTTCAAGGGTGCTCTCCGGCAGCGGGCCCTTGTTCGCCTTTTTAATGTTCCGGTATACCTGCTTTTCCCTGTCAGGAGAAAATACGGGTTTTCCGGAAATGCTTTTTATTTTGCCTATTTTAAGAGTAAGCTGGGCACGCTGGTTTAAGAGCTTTAATATGCCTGAATCAAGCTTATCTATTTTCTGGCGCAGGGCCTTCAGTTTCATTTTGGCTACCCCCATCTTCTTTATTTTCGGGTTCACCCAGCCCTTCTTTAATATCGCTTTCTTCTGAAGAAGGGCTGGGTAAATTTTCAACTAACAATTCATCGCCTATTTGTATGTCCGCTTCCTGGAATTCCGGCAATTTAGGTAAATCATCCAGCGAATTTAATCCGAAATACTGCAGGAAAAATCTCGTCGTAGAATAAAGGAAAGGGCTGCCCGGTATTTTTTTTCTGCCGGATATCCTTATAAGGCCTCTCTGCATAAGACTTTTTATGACGCCATCAACATTAACGCCTCTTATAAATTCTATCTCAATTTTAGTTACCGGCTGCTTATACGCAATTACGGATAATGTCTCTAAGCCCGGCTTGGTAAGGTAATCCCTCTTGCTTATCTTATATAATTTCCTGAGCCATTTGGAGTATATCGGGTCTGTGTTAAATTGAAACCCGCCCGCGAGCTCAGCCAATTTAAAACTTTTGTTCTGCTCTATGCATTCCTTTTTTATTTCTTCTATTATGTCGCGTATGAGCTTTACGTCTTCTATCTCAATTATATCTTTTATGTCTTTGGCTGATAAAGGCCTCTGCGTGGCAAATAACAAGGCCTCTACAATGCCTTTTATTTCCTGGTTTGTTAAATTTTGCGCGTCCTGCTCAGAGGAATTATTCTGCTGGGGCTGGGCCTGTTCCTGCTGCTGTGTCATTATTTTCTCCGTGTACTGGTTTTATACGGGTTTTCTCTTCGTTTCTTAAAATAATTATGTCGCCGAAAGGCTTATCCTGTTTTACGACTATTTCCTTCATCCTTATTAATTCAAGCACAGCCAAAAACGTGACTATCATTTCCATTTTGCTTTTTGCGTTTTCAAATAGGTTAAAGAACGACAATGCGGGCCTGGCTACCAGAAGGTGAAAAATTTCATGCATTTTCTCCGAAACTGTAACTTCGTCTTTTACTACATTGTAAAATGTGTCTTTCGGAATTTCTTTTAATACTTTTGTAAACGCGGATATTAAATCAAATATGCTCGCCTCGAAATACTGCTCGCCCGGTTCTTTTTCCAGCTCTTCTATATGCTCCTGCGACACAGGGCGCACAAAGGCCTCTTTCTGGGTGCTTTCCATGTTCTGCAGCCTTGAGGCAACCTCTTTAAACCTCTTATACTCCAGCAACTTCCTGACAAGCTCTTCGCGCGGATCCAGTTCCTGCTGATCGGCCTGCGATAAATCATCCTGCGGCAGGAGCAGCCTGCTTTTTATGTGCATAAGCGTTGCCGCCATTACCAGAAATTCCCCTGCTATATTCAAATCCAGCATCTGCATAAGGTCCAGATACTCGAGATACTGGTCTGTTATTTTTGATATGGGAATATCGTGTATGTTTATCTCGTCTTTCTTTATGAGAAAAAGCAGAAGATCCAGCGGGCCTTCAAATATTTCCAGTTTTACTTTATAGGTCATTTCATACCAATAGTACTATATACCTGCGCCATTGTGGCTGAAGCAACTTCTGTTGCCTTTTTCGCGCCTTGCTTTAGAATGTCGCTTATGGCGTTTTTGTCTTTTAATAACTTATTTCTTTTTTCGCGGACAGGCGCAAAGCATTCTACGATATTTTGGGCAAGCAAGGCCTTGCACTCAGTGCAGCCTTTGTGTGCGCCTTCACACCAGGTCTTTACCTCTTCGGTTTTACCGGCGCTGAGTATCTTATAATAACTGAACACATTGCATACGTTCGGGTGCCCCGCGTCCTGCCTCTTTATCCTTTTCGGGTCGGTTATCATGGATTCTATTTTCTTTTTAATAATATCAGGCTCATCGGATAAGGCTATGAAATTGTTATAACTTTTTGACATTTTCCTGTTATCAAGCCCTAAAAGGCGGGGCATTTTTGTAAGCAATGCCTCTGGCTCGGGAAAAACTTCCTTTTTGTAAAGATGGTTAAACCTTCTTCCTATTTCGCGCGTTAATTCAAGATGTGGAAGCTGGTCTTCACCTACAGGCACTGCCTCTGCCTTATATATAAGTATATCCGACGCCTGCAGAACGGGGTAGCCTAAAAAACCGTATGTGGTTAAATCTTTCCCTTTTATTTCCCTTAACTGTTCCTTGTATGTCGGGCATCTTTCAAGCCATGAAAGCGGCGTAATATCTGAGAATATCATCGCAAGCTCAAGGTGTTCTTTTATCTCTGACTGCACAAAAATAACTGACTTTTCAGGGTCTATACCCACACTTATCCAGTCTGCGGCCATTTCTATTATAAGATCTTTCATCTGCGAGGGGTTCTCGTACTCGCTCATAAGCGCGTGCCAGTCCGCAACCATAAAAAAACATTTATATTTATCCTGTAATGCCACCCAGTTGTTAAGCGCTCCAAAAAGGTGGCCCAGGTGCATTTTACCCGTCGGCCTCATGCCGCTGAGTACTTTTTTCATAACTTCCTCGCTATCTTTATCACTTCAAACGCCTCTATGATGTCTCCTACCTGTACGCTGTCAAAACCTCCCACTGCTATACCGCATTCAAAGTTTTCAGCTACTTCTTTTACGTCATCCTTAAATCTTTTTAGAGATGAAAGTTTTCCATTAAAAACTTCCTGGCCATTTCTTACTACTTTGCAGTTTGCGGTGCGCTTTATAACGCCCTTTTGAACATAACAGCCGGCGATAGTTCCTGCCTTGGACACCTTAAATACCTGGCGCACGACTGCGCGGCCTTTAAATTCTTCTTTAAGTTTTGGCTCAAGCATGCCTTCCAGAGCTGCCTTAATATCGGAGATAGCTTCATATATTATCGAATATAATTTTATGTCAACCCCTTCTTTTTTGGCAGCCTCATCAGCCTCTGCTGTTTTGGCTGTATGCAGGCCTATTATTACAGCATTGGAAGCTGCGGCCAGTAAAACATCTGATTCATTAACCTCTCCTACTGATTTGTGTATAATATTTAACCTGATTTCTTTTGTGTCTATTTTTAATAAAGACCCTGTCAATGCCTCTACGGAACCCTGCACATCCGCCTTTAAAATAATCTTGAGCTCTTTGACGCTTCCTTTTTTGATCTCTGCATATAAGTCTTCCAGGGATATCTTCCTGGCCATAGGCGCTAAAGTTTCGTCTTTTATTTTCTGGGCGCGTATTTCCGTAATCTCTTTGGCTTTTTTGTCTGAGTCCACCACAAAAAACTGGTCGCCTGCAGCAGGAACACCATTTAAGCCCAATATTTCCACGGGCATAGACGGGGTGGCTTGCTTTACCTTGTGTATCCTGTCGTCAATAAGAGCGCGGAGCTTGCCGTAATACTGCCCGCAGACAACAATGCTGCCCGGATACAAGGTGCCGTTTTCAACAAGGACTGTCGCTATAGGCCCTCCGCCTTTTGACAATTTGCCTTCTATGACTACGCCTCTTGCCGGCCTTTTAGGGTCAGCCTTTAATTCCAGCATTTCGGCCTCAAGTACTATCATCTCAAGCAGGGTATCAACGCCCTGTCCTGTCTTGGCTGATACCCCCACTGTTATTGTCTTTCCGCCCCAGTCCTCGGGCGCAAGGTCAATCTCAGCGAGCTGTTTTTTTAATTTGTCTATGTTTATGTTCGGTTTGTCTATTTTGTTCATGGCTATAATAATAGACACTCCCGCGGCCCTGGCGTGGTCTATTGCCTCGATTGTCTGGGGTTTTATTCCGTCATCAGCCGCAATAACCAAAACAACTATATCCGTAGCTTTCGCGCCTCTTGCGCGCATCGCCGTAAATGCCTCGTGGCCCGGCGTATCCAGAAATGTTATCTCACCCCTTGCCAGCTTAACCCTGTAGGCTCCTATGTGCTGCGTTATACCGCCTTTTTCCGAATCCGCTACTTTGCTTTTTCTGATGTAATCCAGAAGAGAAGTCTTGCCATGGTCTACGTGGCCCATAAACGTGACTACAGGCGCCCTGGGCCGTAGCTTGGATAAATCCTGTTCTTCATGTGTCGCTATGGCTTCTTCTTCTACTGTTGGTATCGGCTCCAACTTATAGCCTAACCTTTCTGTTACTTGTTTTGCTATGTTTTCATCTACCATCTGATTTATGGTTGCCATGACCCTTATATCCATAAGATGCTTTATGAGCAGGCTGGGAGCCATTGACATTTTAAACGCCAGGTCTTTTACGCTTATAGGTAATTTTATTCTTAAAATTTTCTCTGCGGGTACTTTTTCAGGCTGTATGGTTTTTTGCGCGACAGCGGGAATTTCCGGTTTTATCAGAGAAGGCTCTTTTTCCTGGGCAGGCTTTTTTTCTTCTGCAGCTACAGGTTCTGCTGGCGCAGGTTTAGCAACTGTTGCAGCCTTGGAAGGCTTTGCCTTTTTTTCCTCAGGCTCTTTGGCAGGCTTTAACTGGACAGGTTCTTGCGCCTCTTTGGGTTTGGGCGCGTTTTTCAACAACGCCCTTTTTATCTTCTTTATCGTGACGTCATTCAACACATCCTTGAGCGAGCCTATGCCTATGCCTGATTCTGAAAGTTGCGCAATAAGCTCCCTGGAAGGAAGCTTAAGCTCCTTTGCCAGGTCAGCCAGGGTGGTCTGCTTCTCCGCAGGCTTGGGGGCCTTTATGAGCTTTTGCGCCTTTGCAGGCTTTGCAGCTTTTGCGGTTTTAGTCTTTTTAGCAATTGGTTTAGTCATTTTGTTTTAATTCTTTCGCGGCATTTATTATTTTTTCCGCCGTAGCCTTGCCTATGCCGTCTATTTTTACAAGGTCTTCTATTGTTGCGCCTGCTATTTTTTCTACTGTATCAAACCCAGCTTTCATCAATGTCTCTTTTGTTTTTTTACCGACCTTGGGCAGATTATCCAGTGCGGGCGCTTCTTCTGAAGTCTGTTCCTTTTCTTGGGCTTCTTTTTCCGCAGCTGCTTCTTCTTTTTGCTGCTGCTTTTCGGTTTCTGCCTCGGATTTACCGGTTATGTCCAGCACCCAGCCTGTAAGCTTTGCAGCCAGGCGCACGTTCTGGCCCCGTTTGCCTATGGCCAAAGATAGCTGTTCATCCTCAACTATAATGGAAGCTCTCTTGGTTCCCTTATCAACCTCTATGCGCAGTATCTGCGCAGGGCTTAAGGCTGCCTTTATATACTCAACTATGTCGTCGCTGTACCTTACTATGTCTATCTTTTCGCCGTATAATTCCCTTACTATGTTTTTAACTCTCTGGCCCCGCACTCCAACGCAGGCGCCTACTGAGTCCACTTTTTCATCTTTGGATATCACGGCGACTTTGGAACGGTCTCCGGCTTCCCTTGCGACTGATTTTATTTCCACTATGCCTTCTGTTATCTCAGGTACTTCCATCTCAAATAATTTCTTGAGCATGTTTTCGTGTTTTCTGGATAACATGATCTTGGGGCCTTTAGGGGTTTTGTCCACGGCTATGATATACGCCTTTATTCTCTCGCCTTGTTTATAATGCTCCCTCATAGGCACTTCTGATTTTGGCAGTACGCCCTCCACTTTGCCAAGGTCCACGACGATGTTTCCCTTTTCAAACCTGTGCACAGTGCCTGTGGCCAGGGAGCCTTCCTTGCTGTGGTAATCGGTATAAATGACATCGCGCTCAGCTTCGCGAATCTTTTGTATTATGACCTGCTTCGCGGTCTGGGCGGCAATCCTGCCGAACTCCGCGGATTTTACTTCCTTGCCTTTGGAAAATATTTTTATTGCGCCTGTCTGCGGGTCCAGTTTTACCTCTATGGTTGAGATATCTTCTTCCCCTATAACTTTTCTTGCGGCGCTGGCTAACGCAGACTCCACAGCCTTAATAAGGACACTTTTGTCTATGCCCTTTTCCCGCTCTATATGCTCAAGTACTGATAAAAGTTCGCCGTTCATAATTTACTCCTACCCTGCATTTTAATTATTAAATTAGCCTTGCTGATATTGTTAAATAAAATTTTTACTGTCCGGCTGTCTTTAAGTTTTATTGATACGCCCTCATCGTCTACGGCCTCTGCCGTGCCTTGGAAAAAGGGTTTGTCCTCAACCGAATCTCTGGTAAAAAGGTCTATTTGTTCGCCTATAATCTTCTCAAAATCCCTTCTATTTTTTAAAGGCCTGTCAAGCCCCGGTGAAGAAACTTCCAGCGTGTAACTCTCCTGTATGGCGTTGTCTGAATCAAGCGCATCGCCCAATTCCCTGTTTACTCTGGAACACTCATCAATATTAATGCCGCTCTGTTTGTCGACAAGTATGCGCAAATATGCCTTATTGTTTGTCCTGCTTAGGGTTATGTCTACAAGTTCAGCGTTATGTTCGCCTAATATCGTTTGTAAAATATGTTTTATCTGCTCTAAGGTATCCATGATCCCTCACTCCGTTCGGGGCTAATTCGCAGACGGCCTAAAGGCCTATAATTTACGCTCCCTGCCTGCCAGCAGGCAGGCGTGAAGTCGCGTAAATTATCTGCTCATTAAAATAAAAAAGCGAGTGCCTTTTGAATACTCGCTTACTACTTACTCCTTCCTTTATAGGATTAAGTGTGAAAATTATATTATATATATCTTATATTGTCAAGGGAAATGTCGTCCTTACGCTTTTTTCAGGTAATCCCGGACTGAAAGAGCTGCGATAACGCCTTCGGCAGCGGCTACAGATACCTGGCGGTCTCTTTTTGAGCGGATATCGCCTGCTGCGAATATGCCGGGTTTTGAGGTTTTCATCTTATCATCTGTCTTTATAAACCCCTTGTCGTCTAATTCAAGGATGCCCTTAAAGGGCTGCGTATTTGCCTGAAAACCCACGTGCAATATAAATACGCCCTGGGCCTCAATTCTGCTGCGCTGTTTTGCCTTTATGTCTTCTATATCCACAGAATGCACTAATTTATCGCCGTTTATTGATGTTACTATGTGGTCGGTTAAAACTTTGATTTTTTCGTTTTTTTCTATGTCTTCGCATAACACCTTCGCTGCGTCAAGCTTGCTTTTTTTATGTATAAGTATTATATATTTCGCGAATTTGGACAAAAATAACGCCTCTTCACACGCAACGTTATTGCCTCCAACCACAACTATTGTTTTGTTTTTAAATAAAGGGCCGTCGCAAGTAGCGCAATATGATACGCCTTTTCCGGTAAATTCTTTTTCTCCGGGTATATTTAATTTCATTGCCATTGTTCCCGTAGAAATTATAACAGCTTTGGCATTATAAATTTTTGTGTTTGTCTCTACGGCAATTACCCCTTCTAAGAGTTTCACGCCTGTAACATCTGCGGACTCCATTATCTGTGCGCCGAATTTCTGCGCCTGTTCCTTAAACCTTCCCGCAAGCTCAATGCCACTTATCCCGGCCGGAAAGCCAGGAAAGTTTTCTATTTTTGGAGTATACGACAACCAGCCTCCGCACATTGCCTTTTCAAGGACAATTGTTGACATTTGCTCGCGCGAAGTATAAATCGCGGCAGAAAGGCCCGCGGGGCCGCCGCCTATTATGATTACGTCGTAAATTTTATCAGCCATTAGAGGCTCTCCTTAAGTAATGATAAAGCCTTGTCGTGGACAATGCCGTTTGTCGCCAAATAACCGTGGGTATCGGTATCCCATTTTAAACCTTTAAAGTCAGTCACAATTCCACCTGATTCCTCAACCATTAAAAGCCCTGCTGCAAAATCCCATACCTTGTCGTTAAATTCAAGGTCTATCTCGGCTTTACCCTCTGCCACATACGTAAGGTGCCTCGCGGATGAACCAAGCATCCTTATATTAAAAACCTCCCCTGATAAAAGATCCAGGCTTTTCAGCATGCTTTTTTTGTTAAGCCTTATGCTTGAGTCATAAATAAGCGTTGCTTCTTTCATGGTTCTTTTTGAAACGCTCAGCTTTTTATCATTGCAATACGCGCCTTTATGCTTTTGCGTGACATAAAGTTCATTGCAAAGCGGCATGCATATGGCCCCTGCGACAACTTCCTTTTCCAGCGCAACGCCGATAGACGTGCCGAATATATCTATGCCGTGAATAAAATTATGCGTGCCGTCCATGGGGTCAATAATCCAGGTAAAGCCCGAAGTGCCTTTTGTGCGCGGGCTTTCCTCTGACAAAATTCCGTCGTCAGGAAAATTCTTTTTGATTAAATTTATAATTACAGCCTCTGCCATTAAATCCACCTCGGTGACAAGCTGGTTGCCCCCCTTGGATTTTACAGTAACAGCTTTTTTAAAATTATCAGACAGCACCCTGCCTGCCTCTGTTGCTGCTTGGGCTGCGATCTCTTTTCGCTTGTCTATCTCTTGAGTCATTTACGGTCTCCAAAAATTGCGCTTCCGATGCGGACTAAATTTGCGCCTTCTTGTATGGCGATTTTATATGAATCGCTCATGCCCATAGAAAGATACTCCATATCAACGTTGGGCAAGTTATTTTTTCTAATTTCGTCGAATAATTTTTTAGTTTCCTTAAAATACGGGCGTATATCTTCCGGGGTTTTTGCCAGGGGCCCCATTGTCATAAGGCCCTTTATCCTTATGTGTTTAAAACTTGATATTTCTTTTATAAGCCCGGCTGTATCCTGCGGCAAAACTCCGCTTTTTTGTTCCTCGCAGGCGCTGTTTATCTCTATCAGCACAGGCATAATTTTGTTTTGCGCCGAGCATTGCGCATCAAGGGCATCTGCCATAGAAACAGAATCAAGTGTTTCTATCATATCAAATATCTTTACTGCCTTTTTTAATTTATTGCTCTGCAGGTGCCCTATAAAATGCCATTTTACCTTATTTCCTATTTCATTAAAAGCCTTTTCTGCTTCCTGTATATAATTTTGCCCTATAATTTTTACGCCGGCATCAACAGCTTCTTTTATTTCCCCCACGCTTTTTGCTTTTGCCGCAGCTACCAGCATAACTCCGCTAGGCAGCTCTCTTAATATTTTTTCGACGTTTTCTTTAATCATCTGCCCCTTCTTGAGGTGGCCTCTTTATCTACGGGTTTTACCGCTTTTACCTTACAGCTCACGGCCGTATGGCTGTAAGCGGAAATATAATTCATGCTTTCAAAATATTGCTTTATTCTATCAAGTTCTTTCGGGGGCAAAGGTTTGACTCCACAGGGCCTAAGCGGCGTATTTATCTGCACTTCATCCGCATTGATTTCTTTGGCGATTTTCGCCAAAGATGCGGCATCCCCGCGGTTTCCCTCTACAAACATAATCTGGAGCGTGAGTTTTCCTTTAAAAATTTTCTTAAATTTTTTTATGCCTTCTATGATTTTTGTGATCTTTTTTTCTCCAAAAGGCCTGTTTATGCCGGAAAATAAGTCCTGCAAATGCGCGTCCAGCTTGACAGAAACAAAATCCGCCAGGCTTAAATCTTTCTGGACATCCTTTTTGTAAATTAAAGACGAGTTTGTGAAAACAGCTATTTTTTCTTTTCTTATTTTTCTAATTTCCGTTATAATACGGCCTAAATTTTTAGCCAGTGTGGGCTCTCCTGCCCCGGAAAATGTAATATAATCTATGCGCATATTAGAGGGCAAGCTTTTTATTTCGCTTATAATCTCTTTTGTGGGGATAAAAACTTTTCTTTCTCCGGAAAACTGCTCAGCCTCGCCTATCTGGCAATATATGCAGTCAAAATTGCACACCTTGGCTCCGGTGGAAACAGCGTCCACCCCCAGGGATTTGCCCAGGCGCCATGACGCCACCGGGCCGTATATGTACTTATAATTTTTTCTCATACTCTCCGATTCTCCAGTGTTTGCGAATAGCTATCTAGGCCTCGGGGTCCTGTCATCGTTTTGGTATCCCGCCGTCCTCGCTTACGCTGCGGGCGGCGGGAGCCTTCCAAAACGATGGCCACCCCTCGGCCCACATCCCTACTACTTGCGATAAAAAGCGAGGAATGCTACGAAGCAAGATTCTATATCAAGCCTTTGTGCCAATTGCCGAGAGCGACTATAAAAAATTGCGAGAACAAAGGCGAGAAGCGAGCAATTTTTCATACAGCGAGCGAGGGCCGCTTTTCGCCGAAGGCGAAAAAATTGTCCGAGCGAGCGACAAGCGAAGGCAATGGCACAAAGGCTAAGGTATCAGCCTTAAAAAGCAGCGTTCCGAGCGCTGAGCCTTGCCAGTATTGCCGCTGCTATGACAGCCATAACAATTGCGATAACCTGCGACACAGAAAACGCGCCTATAGAGCCTCTCTCATCGCCGCGCAAAAACTCTATCCCAAAACGCGTTACTGCCTCTAAAAGTACAAAAATCCAGAAAATCTGGCCGTCAAATTTTTTATGCTTTCTCAACATAACAAGAATAATAAAAATTACAAACAATATAAGTGATGAAATAAGCTGCGTGGGTATTACTTTAACGCCAAGGCTGCCTGCGGGGCTGCCGGGCGGAAATAAAATGCCTAAAAAGCTGTTTGTGGGTTTTCCGTAGCAGCAGCCGTAAAAGAAACATCCTAGCCTTCCTATCGCATAGCCCAGCGCCGTTGACGGGGCAAGTATATCTGCCAGCTTCCAGGCGTTTAATTTCTTAATCTTTACGTATAAAAACGCCGCCAGAAAAGAAAAGATAAAGCCGCCGTAAAAGACAAAACCTTCCCTGGCAAATAATGCCTTAAGAGGGTATTCTGTAAAATATTTCCATTCGACAAATATATAAGTTATCCTTGCGCCTATAAAACCTGAAAGGATAATCCAAAAAATAATATCAACTATTACGCTTGAGCCTATTACCTCTTTTTTGGTTTGTTTTAACGCAAAATAAAGCCCTGCCATAATACCTAAGGCAACCATAACGCCGTAGGTATAAATCGCTACAGGTCCGATTTTAAAAAGGATGGGGTACATTGGGTAAATATTAAATTTGAGATGTTATGCACTTAACAGCTTCGGAGATTTTGACTTCGTCCTTTAAGTCTTTGCCGCGCTGCTTTAACTCGACTGAACTGTTTTTAATGCTGTTAGAGCCTATAACAACCTGAAGGGGTATGCCTATTAAATCCGCATCATTGAATTTGACTCCCGCGGATACATCCCTGTCATCCAGTAGGCAGCTTATGCCTTTTTCTTTTAGTTCTTTGTAAATTTTTTCCGAGGCCTCTACTATCTTCGGGTCCGTCATTTTAAGGGGTATTATTATCACGCTGTAAGGGCTTATCTCTTTGGGCCAGATAATGCCTTTTTCATCGTTGTGTCTTTCAATGGCTGCCGCGATTATGCGGTTTACGCCTATGCCGTAGCAGCCCATTATAATGGGGTATGCTTTGCCGTCTTTATCCAGGAAATTGGCTTCAAGCGCCTTTGTGTATTTTGTGCCAAGTTTGAATACGTGCCCCAATTCCATGGTCCGCTTTAAGCTTACTTTTTTATTTTTGCATTTCGGGCATGTTATGGCGCTTTCTGTTTGCTCCTCGGGCAAGGATGAGGCAAAACCGCATTCGCATATACCGATAATATCCTCTCCTGCGTCCGTAGAAACCATAAATTCAGCTGATTCTTTACCGCCCATTACCCCGGGATCCGCGTTTACAACTATAAAGTCCAGGCCGCATCGCTTAAAAATACTGCAATAAGCATTGAACATCTTATCATAGCTTTTATTCAAGCCTTCCTCGTTAGCGTCAAAGCTGTAGGCATCCTTCATAATAAATTCTTTTGAGCGCACAACCCCGAAGCGCGGGCGCGCCTCATCCCTGAATTTAGTCTGTATTTGGTATAAAATCTTGGGCATATCCCTGTAAGAATGTATCTCTGCTTTCGCAATATCAGTGATTACTTCCTCGTGGGTGGGCCCTAGGACAAATTCCTTGCCTGTGCGGTCTTTATATTTGATCATGTCTTCGCCCAGCTGCGCGTATCTCCCGGTTTTATGCCACAGCTCCGGCGGCTGTATCGCCGGCATAAGTAGCTGCTGCGCTCCGGCGGAATCCATTTCCTCGCGTATAATGTTCTGGACCTTATTTAATACTTTAAAGCCTAAAGGTAAATACGTGTAAGCTCCTGACATAAGCTTTCTTATAAGCCCGGCGCGAAGCATAAGTTTGTGGCTTACTGCTTCTGCTTCTGCCGGCGTTTCCTTAACAGTGGGTATTAATGCCTGTGACCATCTCATATTAATTTAAGCAGCTCCTTTATTGAGTCTTTTGCAGAAACCTTTTTTATAATTTTTCCGTTTTTAATCAAAAGGCCTGAGTTTTTGCCGAACGCTATGCCTATATCCGCTTCTTTAGCCTCTCCAGGCCCGTTTACTTCACACCCCATCAAGGCAATCTTTTTATTTTGTAAACCGTATCTCGCAAACCCTGAGGCGTTTAGTTTTTTATTAAACTCACTTAATATTTTTTGCAAATCAACCTGACAGCGGCCGCAAGTAGGGCATGATATAACATCGGGATAAAATTTCCTTAAGCCCAAAGATTGCAGAATGTATTTGGCAACTATTACTTCTTCCTCAGGCTCGGCAGTCAAAGAAACCCTTATGGTATCCCCTATGCCCTCTGCCAAAAGTGTGCCTATGCCTATCGCTGATTTAACTACACCAGCGTATCCTGTGCCTGCTGCCGTAACTCCAAGTTCAAAAGGATAACGGCACTGTTTTGCCATATTCCTATAAGCCGAAATAGTCGCATAAACATCTGAGGCCTTTAATGATATTATTATATCATAGAATTTTTCTTTTTCAAAAACCTTAATAGTTTTTTTCGCAAGATTTACCAGGCCTTGGGGGGTTTGAGTCAGGCTTGAGCCTGAATTTACGCCTATTCTTATCGGGATTTGTTTTTTCTTACAGGCTGCTATTATCTGCAATATGCCGCTTTTGTTTTTGGTGTTGCCGGGATTAATCCTCACGCTGTCGCAGCCTGCCGCGATAGACTCAAGCGCAAGTTTGTAATCAAAATGTATGTCCGCGATAATCGGAATTTTTACTTTTGGCTTTATCTGCCTTATTGCCCTGGCTGAAGGAATATCTTTTACAGCAAGCCGGACTATTTCACAGCCTAAATTCTGCAGTCTTTTTATTTGCGCAACGGTTGCCTTCACGTCTTTTGTATCTGTCTTTGTCATAGACTGGACAGATACAGGGGCAGTTCCGCCTATTTTTATATTGCCTATTCTGACCTGGACCGTCTTTCTGCGCGTCATTTCATTACAATCCTTGCGATATCGTTCCAGCTCACAAGCACTGCCAAAGTAATTAAAATGCTCATTGCTATCTGCGTGATTACGTTTTCAACCTTAGGGGATAATGGCTTGCGCCTTATTTTTTCAATCGCTAAAAACAGGATATGCCCGCCGTCTAACACCGGAAAAGGAAGCAGGTTAAATACCGCTATGGCTAAATTTATCTGGGCTGTTATATATATAAGATAAATCAGGCCCATCCTGGCTGCCTGCCCTATTATGCCCGCAATACCTATCGGCCCCGTTACAGATTCCTTTACCGGTATTCCGCCTGTAGCCATGTGCCATAGCGCCTTATAGGTAAAGCCCGTAAGAAATATGATCTTTTCTCCGCCCAGGTATAAAGCCTGCGCGATGTTTGTTTTAATTGTAACGGTCTTACCCACGGGGACAAGGCCTATACGCCCTAATTTTATTTCCTGTCCGAAAATATTTTTTGTCTCTATGACCTTTGGCGTTACCTTTAACGTAAGGGGCTTATTATTTCTTAAAACTTCTACATCAATTACTTTGCCTGAAGTAGCCTTTGACACCTCAACGAGCAGGTCATCCCAGTATTTTATCTTCTTTCCAGCGATAGCTGTTATGGTGTCATGTTCTTTTATGCCCGCAGTGTAAGCCGGATAATCCTTCATGACCTCGCCTATCTCTGTCGTGATTGCTGGAGTGCCTATGACAAACATCGCGGAAAACAACAAAAACGCAAATATATAATTTGTAATGGGGCCTGCTAATACTATGGCAAATCTTTTTACCGGGGGTTTGGATAAAAATTCCCATTCCTTACCCTCTCTGCCTTGGGCGGGTTCATCTCCAGCCATTTTTACATAACCGCCTAACGGTATGGCGCAGATTAAATATTCAGTTTGTTTTCCTTTAAAAGAAAACAGCTTCGGCCCGAATCCGAAAGAAAACTTTTCCACCTTAACGCCCATTCTCTTTGCCATAAGAAAATGGCCTGTTTCATGGATAAGTATTAATATGCTGAAAACCGCCAGCACTGCCAGCCCGGATATTATATTTTCTATTATCATGGTATCAGTGAATCTACCTCCTGCCTTGCCCAGGCATCAGCGGCAAGAATGTCGCTAAGAACCGGATCCAGTATGTAAGCATGCTTTAATAAAACCTTTTCTATGATCCTGGGGATATCCGTAAATTTTATCCTGTTGTTAAGATACGCAGAAACTACTCTTTCATCCGCGGCGTTTATGACCGCAGGATACGTGCCGCCCAATTTGCACGCGACATTGGCGAGGGAAAGGCACGGAAATTTTTCCAGCTGCGGCGGCTGAAAAGTCAATTTCCGGACTTTCTCAAAATCTACTGTTGCCAGCGAAAGATTAGACCTTCTGGGGTAGTTAAGCGCAAATTGAATGGGTAGCCTCATATCTGTGGCTCCTAATTGCGCCATTATGGCCCCGTCGGTAAACTCCACCATGGAATGCACAATGGCCTCAGGGTGTATAAGCACTTTTATTTTGTTCGCAGATACTCCAAAAAGGTGTTTGGCCTCTATTATTTCCAAACCCTTATTCATAAGGGTTGCGGAGTCAACGCTTATTTTGGGGCCCATGTTCCATCTGGGGTGTTTTAAGATTGTGGATAATTTTAAAGACGAAAACTTAGATTTAGGTATATCCTTAAGAGGCCCGCCTGAGCCGGTCAAATATATCCTGTTTAACGCCGCTTTGTCGCGGTTAAGGTTAAGGCACTGAAAAATCGCGCTGTGTTCGCTATCAACAGGAACTATTGTAGATTTATATTTTTTGGCTGCGCGCATAATTATATCGCCTGCCATGACCAGCGCTTCCTTGTTGGCAAGGCAGATCTTTTTCTTTGATTTTATGGCTGCCATAAGGGGGGCTAAAGCGCATGAGCCTGATACAGCCATTACGACAATGTCTATGTTTTTTGATTCTGCGAGTATCTCAAGCCCTATCGGGGTGGAGAATAATTTAATGCCGTTCAGTGAAACTCTCTTTTTAAGGTCTTTTACCTTTTGGGGGTTTACAACAGCTACGGCCTTAGGTTTAAATTTTCTTATCTGCTGCGCCAGCAATTCCGTATTTTCAAAAGTAGATATAGCCTCTAAAGAAAAGCCCTCCTTTAAAGACTCAAGGACCCTAAGCGCGTTAACGCCTACAGAACCCGTAGAACCTAGTACTGCTACCCGTTTCATTGTTTAGGATAAAAACCTTATATAAAAATAGAATATGGGCGAGGTAAATAACAGGCTGTCTACCAAATCCAGCATGCCGCCCAGGCCTAGAAACATGGTCCCTGAATCTTTTACCTGGCAGTCCCTTTTTATAAGCGATTCGGACAGATCCCCTATCTGGCCGAGCACTCCCAGCAAAACCCCCAGTATGGCTATATGAATAAGCTCTATCTGCGGCATAAGCCCTGCGCATAAAAAGGCGCTTAAAAAGGAGCATAAGAATCCGCCTATTGCCCCCTCTGTTGTCTTTTTAGGGCTTATTTTGGGGATAAGATGATGCGTGCCGAAAAACTTACCGAAAAAATAAGCTCCGATGTCACCTGACTTTGTAACTATCAGTAAAAATGCTATCATCGTGCGGCCGTCGGAAACTACAAGGTCCGACACCCTGGCCTTTACCAGAAATGAAAAAAACCAGCTTATATAAAATATAGCGAAGATAGTAATTGCCACGCCGCTTGTTGCGTTGTCTGTCTCGCGTTTTGTAAACTGTAAAAGAAAAACACTCAAGCATAATGTTGTTATCAGCAGAAATTCCCAGCCCTGGGTCGGCTCAAATTTAAAATATGTGCTGATAGGTATCAATGACCCTACTACAACTCCGAAGTAGCGATAAACGGGCAATCGTTTCCTGGCTACCATATTAAAAAATTCAAGCATAGCCACGGCAGTAATAGCCGCGACAGCCACCGCAAAACACCATGCGGGCAATAAAAATATAACCACCCCTATGGCTAAAATCCAGATTGCGGATACGATTATTCTGCCTGTCATATTCTTGCCCCGAAGCGCCTCTTGCGCCCTTGATACTCCTGGATTGCCTTTTCCAGGTCTATATTTTTAAAATCCGGCCACAAAACATCAGTTACGACAAATTCCGCATAAGATATCTGCCATAATAAAAAATTACTTATCCTTAATTCTCCGCTTGTCCTTATAAGAAGGTCCGGCTCCGGCAAGCCTTTTGTGTAAAGGTTTGCGGAAAACAAGGCCTCGTCTATATCGTCTATGCTGAGCTTACCCGACGCTACTTTGGCAGCTATCTTTTTGCATGTTGTAACTATTTCTTCGCGGGCGCCGTAATTTAAGGCTAACGTAAGTACCATGCCTGTATTTTTTGAAGTCTTGGCAATAACTTCTTTTAATTTTCCCAGCGTGCGTGTGGGGAGTTTTTCCAGATTCCCTATAGCGTTTAGCTTGATATTGTTTTTGTTAAGCTTGGATAGCTTTTTATCAAGGTACTTATGCAGCAAATCCATAAGCGCGTCTATTTCTTCCCTGGGCCTTTTCCAGTTTTCTGTAGAAAAGCTGTATAAGGTTAAGGCCTCTATCCCCAGGCGCGCGCAGTGTGACGATATTCTGTCAACTGTGCCTGCTCCATAGCGGTGGCCGATTATTTTAGGCAGATGCTTTTTTTTAGCCCATCTGCCGTTACCGTCCATAATAATGGCTATATGTCTTGGGAGATTGATGTTATCCATAATAAAAGGGGCTTGATTTATCTCAAGCCCCCTATAAAGGGATCCGGTTTGGCTGCCTCTGCCTTCGTCAGGCGTACAGGTAAATCGAACCCCTATATAATTAAAATTAAAACTTATTTAATATATTCTTCACCTGATACAGGGGTTTCTTCAGCGCGCACCTTTTCTATCTTCATGGGCTTTATTATTATCTCTACTCTTCTGTTTTTCTGACGCCCTTCGGGGGTATCATTGTTTGTAACAGGCCTGAATTCCCCATAACCTGTGGCTGAAAGCTTTTCCGGGTTGAGTTTTCCGTTATCTACAAGATAATGTAAAACCTCGGTTGCCCTTGCGGTGGATAATTCCCAATTTGATTTAAATCCGGAATGTTTAATGGGCTCATTGTCAGTATGGCCTTCTATGCCGATTTCGTTATCCGGGGTTTCTTTTTTTAGTACGTTTGCGATTTTCTGCAGAATTTCTTTGCCTTCGGACTTTATCTGGGACTTGCCGGAATCAAATAAAACCTCAGCTACAAATGTTATCACAAGGCCGCGGTCCGCCATTTCAAGCTTTACGCGTTCATCGCCGATTTCGCGCCTTAGCTTTTGTTCAAGCATGGATTTGGCTTCGCGCAGTTGCTGGAGTTCGTCCTTAAGCTGCTCTATCTTCGCTTTGTCACTCGGCCTTCCGCTATAAAAACCTACGGCGCATCCTGTGACAGAGACCGCTATAAATAATGCCAATAATAACATACTTAATTTAAAAATTGCGGGTTTCATTTTCTTTCTACCTCCCATTATTTTTCGCTAATTATAGCACTTGTATATTCTCTTTGTCAATCTAATATCACAGTCAAATCCCAGCAGCTTCTACCGTCGTAAGTGACAAACGAGATGCCTGAAAGTTCAAAAGGAGCTATTTCCAATTCTTCCATTTTTATAATCAGTTTCTGCCACTTGCCTGCCTCAGGCAAAAACCCCATATACCAGGCCTCCATATATTCTGCAGTACCGACAAAAACCTCTTCCTCCCCTTCCCAGTAAAGGTTCGTTTCTTTGCCATCCGGGGCAATTAATTTAAGCATTATACCTTTAGGGGGATTGGCTGGATCCAGATAAACATATTGTTCGATAACGGAATTTTTATTTAGAATAACCGGCTCAGCTACTTTAAAAGAATGGGAATGCAGCCCGCTTGCTGTGCCGTCTGTGTGCGATGCGCTGCCATTAAATTTAATGTCCTGCACCCATAACCATTCGCCTGTTGTGGTTGCGCCTTCAGGGAGGCTATCTTCTATCCAGGCTGCTTTCGCAGGCTCTGTTACAGGCTCTTCAGGTTCTGGCTGCGGCTGCTGAGGCTGAGAGATTTCGGGCTGTGCACTTTGTACTTGATCAGCTGCTGGCTGCGCGCTTTCCTGCTGTGTTGTTTCTGTCGGCGTAGCCTGTTCCTGCGCAAAGGAATAATGACACGCAAAAATCAAAATAAAAAGTGAAAATCTGAAAGCTTTGTTTGTCATTTTACTCTAATAGTCTGTTCCCGCCCGGAACCTACGGAGACAATGGTTATCTTTGACTCTATAAGCTCGGCAATCCTGCTTAGATATTTTTTTGCGTTCTTTGGCAGGTCTTTATAATGCTTAATTGCGGTTATATCGCATAGCCAGCCTGACATTTCTTCATAAATCGGCTCTACCTCAACAAACATCTCGGATGTCTGCGGTAGGCTTTTAAGTTTTGAGCCCTTATATTTATATCCAGTGCATATCTTTATGCTGGGAAGCCCGTCCAATACATCTAGTTTTGTAACCGCAACTTCCTTTAAATCATTTATCATGCTGGAATATTTCACCAATACTGCGTCAAACCAGCCGCAGCGCCGGGGCCTGCCTGTTGTTGCGCCAAATTCCTTTCCTTTATTGCGTATCTTATCCATTAATTCCGACGCAAATTCAGTGGGAAACGGGCCTTCTCCAACTCTGGTAGTGTAGGCCTTTACAACTCCTATTACATTGCCTATCCTGGACGGCGAAATGCCGCAGCCTATGCATGCTCCGCCTGCGGTAGCGCTTGATGATGTGACATAGGGATATGTGCCGAAATCCACGTCAAGGAAAGTGCCCTGCGCGCCTTCAAACAATACCTTCTTTTTATTGTCCAGCGCCTTGTTTATCATGGATACCGTATCTGTTACATATTTGCTTATTTTATCCCTGTAAACGCTGTATTCGGAGTATATTTCATCAAAAGAAAAACCGTCAAAGCTGTAAACCTTCTTAAAAATCTCGTTTTTCTCTTCTATATTGGCCTTTAATTTCTTTTTGAATATCGCGTCATCCAACAGGTCGGCAAACCTTATGCCGCTGCGCGCCGCTTTATCAGCGTAACAAGGGCCTATGCCTCTTTTTGTCGTGCCTATTTTGGACTTGGCCTTTTTCTCCTCCCTTAGTTCATCCATCTTTGAATGATAAGGGAATATTATGTGCGATAAGCTGCTGATAAAAAGCCTTTTGTCGATATTTATGCCTTTTTTATTTAACGCTTCTATCTCGCTTAACAGAGATTTAGGGTTTACCACTACGCCGTTTCCTATGATGCAGATTTTATTTTTGCGCAAAATGCCGGACGGTATAAGGTGCAGGATAAATTTATTATCATCTATTATAACTGTATGGCCGGCGTTATCGCCTCCCTGAAAACGCATGATTACATCCGAGTCTGAGGAAAGCAGGTCTATTATTTTCCCTTTACCTTCATCTCCCCACTGGGCTCCTACTACAACTGTTGCTGGCATATTTAGTCCTTGCCCGACTATAGCGGGCTTATGGTTTCATTGTAAACAGTTTTTTAGCTATATCGGGATATTTCGCTATAAACCTTAACTCATCCTCAACAAGCGGCTGCTGGTTATGGACATTGGCGTACCTTACAAGCTCCAATATCCTTGTCGCCTCTTCTTCATTTTTAAATTTTATCTCTAACTTTTCGTAAACGTTCCTGAATCCTTTTATACCGCTGTATTCTCCTGCGGTTATCTGCCTGCCTGTTTCTATTACTATTGGCTCGCCCCTTCCCAGTTCCTCGTAATCATAAAGCTCATAGTTTCTTCTGTCTTTTAAGGCGCCGTCAGCGTGTATGCCGGACTCATGCGCAAAGGCATTGGCGCCTACACCAGGTTGATTTATAGGAATAGGCATTTTAAACGCTCTCGACGCATAAGAGGCTATTTTCCATGATTTTGACAGGTTTATTGCCGGGTCCAGTTTATATCTGCTGCCGAAGCCGCTTGAATATTTAAGCGCCAATATTACTGACACAAGGTCAGCGTTTCCGGCGCGTTCCCCTACGCCGTTTACTGTCGTGTTTATATAAGCATCCACGCCTGCGTCAATAGCTGCCTTAGCGCCAGCCACGGAAGTTGCGACCACCATGCCTAAATCATTGTGGCAGTGTATGTCTATTGGTATCTTTACCTTTTCCGCTATATATTTTATCCTCTTATATATGGTAAAAGGGTCATCATAACCTAAAGTATCGCAGTATCTGAACCTGTCAGCGCCGTGGTCCTTGGCTGCCTTTGCAAATGTAATAAGGTAATCCAGTTCCGAACGCGAGGCATCTTCGGCATTTACGCCTACGTGCAGTAATCCTCTTTTTCTTGCAAGGTCAACTGCTTGAGTCATTTTTTTTGTTACATCTTCCTTGGTCACCTTGCCTAAGAATTTTCCGTCTATCATCTGTTTTGAGGTGGATATTGACAAATGCAGGTTCTGCACATTTGTCTTTCTGGTGGCAGCATCCACATCCTCGGGTATTGCCCTTATCCAACCGCTTAACATTATGGGTTTGAGCACATCCATTTTGGCAAGCTGTATGTTTGCTTCTATGTAATTGTTCTCGTGGTTGGTCAAGGGAAAACCGAATTCGCTCTGGAAAACCCCCATTTCATTCAAGTACATATTTATCATTGTCTTCTGCAGTTTTGACAAACATATCTTTGAGGTCTGGACACCGTCCCTGTTTGTTACGTCCACTATTCTTATGATATTTTCTTTTTTATTTTTTTTCATTTCCTCGTCCTCTTTCCTTTTACAGCTTTATAAGCTTGGCGCTGTAGATGTTTTCCGCCTTTGTTATCTCCTTTAAGACTTTATCGGAGATAGGGCTGTCAACGCAACAGACGCTTACCGCCTTCCCTCCGGGTTTTTCCCTGCCGAAAGTCATCGCTGCTATGTTTATTTTATTTTTACCCAATATCATGCCTACCTTACCCACTATGCCGGGCACATCTTTGTTGGTCGCAAACAGCATATAACCTTTTGGCTCTATGTCTACATAAAAATCATCCACCCTTACAATCCTGGGCTGTTTATCGGCGGATAAGGTGCCTGCTATTTCTATTGTCCTGTTTTTTGTTTTTACCATTACGTTTATTAAATTTGAAAATTCTCCCATCTGCGATGTCTTAGATTCCGTAACCTTTATGCCTCTCTCCCCTGCTATTACTGAAGCATTAATATAATTGACAGCCTCACCCACAACAGGCGTAAGCAGCCCTTTAACCAACGCTACTGTGATGGGCGTAAGGTTGTTATGGTTGGTTATCTCGCCGCTATATGATACATCCACGTCCTGCACAGGGCTTTCTGCCAGTTGTGCGCAAAGAGAGCCCATTTTTTCAGACAGGTTTATATAGGGCTGGATAATCTTATAAACTTCAGGTTCTATATAAGGAATATTAACCGCGTTTCTGACGCCTCTTCCTAATAACGCGTCGGCTATCTGTTTCGCTATATCAATAGCTACATTAACCTGCGCCTCTTCTGTGGAAGCGCCGAGATGCGGGGTGCATATTATTTTTTCAGATTTTCGTAAAGGGTCATCCGCAGCCGGCGGTTCGGTTTCATAAACATCAAGCGCGGCGCCGGCGACTTTGCCGCTTTCTATGCCTTTTAACAATGCCTTCTCATCTATAATTCCGCCTCTGGCGCAGTTTATTATACGCACGCCTTTTTTCATCATGCTTATCTGCTCGTCGGAAACAATGTGCTTTGTGTCTGCCGTTAACGGCGCGTGCACTGTTATGTAATCCGCGTTTTTAAACAGTTCCTTTAAATCCACAAGTTCTATCTCCAGTTGCTTTGCCTTGTCCAGGTTAAGGTACGGATCAAAGGCTATAACCTTCATACCGAAACTTAAGGCGCGCTTTGCGACCTCTGTGCCTATCCTTCCCATGCCAAGGCAACCCAGGGTCTTTCCGTAAAGCTCTACCCCCATAAACTTTTTCCTGTTCCATTCGCCTTTTTTCATTGAGGCGTCCGCCTGCGCAACGTTTCGTGAAAGCGAAAGTATCAGGCTCATTGTATGTTCAGCCGCGGATATGGTGTTTCCTCCCGGCGTATTCATGACAATAATGCCCTTTTTGCTTGCCGCCTCGGCGTCAACGTTATCCAGGCCTACTCCGGCGCGGCCCACAACTTTTAATTTTTTGGATGCGTTTATTATGTCTTTGGTAACCTTCGTTTCGCTTCTTACGACCAGCGCATCGTAATCCTTGATAATCTTTTTAAGCTCGTCGGGCGATAATTTATGTTTTTCGTCGACGTCAAAACCTTCTTTTTTTAAAATGTCCACGCCTTCTTTATTTAGGGGGTCGCTTACTAAAATTCTCATGGTCTCACTCCGTGTTTGGTTGGTTTTTCAAGCTCTCATTAGCACTTCCTGCGCTGCCTTAAGCCCTGAACCGGCTTGAAATTTATATCCTTTTTCCTTTAACGCTATCTCAAGGCATGAAATAGCGATCATAACATCGAATTCGTTCATATAGCCCATTGTCGCTATCCTGCAAATCTTATCCTTTACCTTACCCTGGCCTGCCGTAATGGTAACACCGTATTTATCGCGCATTAATTTTACCACTTCCGAAGCCTTCACAGTATCAGGTAATTTTATAGCGGTAACCGCGTCGCTTGCCGCGTTCGGTGCAAATAATTCAAGGCCTAAGCCTATTGCCGCGGCCCTGACAGCGTCTGCCATTTTTTTGTGTCTTGCCACAATTGCCTCTATTGTATCTGCCTTTATAAGGCGCAGGGTCTCTACCAGGGCTATAACCAAAGATACGGCCGGAGTCCATGGCGTATCAGTTGCGTCAGCGGCCTTTTTAGCTGCTTTATAGCAGAAATAATAACGCGGGCTTTTGGATTTTTCAACCAATTCCCATGCCTTTTTGCTTACGCTTACAAAACCTAATCCCGGCGGTATCATAAGCCCTTTCTGGGAACCCGAAATAGCTATGTCAACTCCCCATGCGTCTGCTTTGAACTCAACTGCGCCGAGGCCGCTTATGGCGTCAACTACCAGTATGGCCTTTGTCTTGGCAACAACTTTCCCGATTGCCTCAATGTCATTTACTACACCTGTTGATGTTTCACACAGAGTTGTATAAACCGCCTTTATGTCTTTGTTTTTTTCAAGTTGCGACTTTATTACAGCCGGATCTATGGCAGTGCCCCATTCGCAATCAATGTCAATGGTCTTTACGCCGTATGCCTGACAGATATCCGACCATCTTTCGCCGAACTTTCCTCCTCTTACTACTAATGCTGTATCGCCGGCGGAAAGTATGTTGCTTACCGCGCTTTCCATAGCGCCTGTGCCTGAACTTGTAAATATAAATACGTCATTCTGGGTCTGCATCACATACTTTAATCCTTCAGTCGCTTCCTTTAAAAAATTCATGAATTGCGCTGTTCTGTGATGAATAATGGGCCTTGCCATTGCCAATAACGCTTCCGGCGGTACAGGCGTGGGCCCGGGTGTAAGTAGATATTGTTTTTTCATTTTTTACCCCTTCTCTAGTTTTTATTGTTATTGCTTCTTAACATTAAGAAGGTTTTTACCTTCAATAATCTCGTCTATAATGCCGTACTCGAGCGCTTCTTTCGGCGACATAAAAAAGTCCCTGTCTGAATCTTTTTCTATTTTATCCATGGGCTGGCCTGTGTGATGAGCTAATAACTCGCCTATCTTTTGCTTTAGCCGCAGTATTTCTTTTGCCTGTATACCTATGTCCGCCGCGGCGCCTTCTGCTCCGCCCCAGGGCTGGTGTATCATTATCCTTGCGTTAGGCAATGCATATCTTTTGCCCTTTGTTCCCCCTGCCAGTAAAAGCGCGCCCATGCTTGCTGCCTGTCCCAGGCAATATGTATTAACATCCGGTTTTATAAATTGCATGGTGTCATAAACCGCTAAACCGCTTGTAACATATCCTCCCGGCGAATTTATGTATACATTTATATCCTTGTCAGCGTCTTCCATCTGAAGGAACAAAAGCTGCGCTATAATCAGGTTTGAAACATTGTCGTCTATTGGCGTACCTATAAAAACTATCCTGTCCTTCAAAAGCCGCGAATATATATCATATGCTCTTTCTACGCGGCCGGTCTGCTCAACAACCATCGGAATTAATGTCTGATATCTTTCGTTCATGGCCTTTCCCCTCCTAGTTTTCTTCTGTTATGTTTGATTTTTCCAGTAAAAATTTAGTGACTTTATCATGCAACAATTGTTCCTTAAGGTTTTCTATCAAATCTTTTTCCTCAAGGGTTTTTCTCACCTTTGCCTTGTCTTGGTTTGTGTTAATTGATATTTTTTCTATGTGCTTGTCAAGTTCCTCATCTGTTGTGCGCAGGTTTTCCTTCTTCGCTATCTGCTCCAGGATAAAAAATAATCTCACGTGTTCTTTGGCGTTAATTGCCAGGGATTCCTTAAGTTTTCCCTCCTGCGCTTCTATGTCTTCTTTTTTATAGCCCTGGTACATAAGGCGAAGTTTCGCGTCACTTATCATGCTCTGAAGCTGCCTGTCTACCACGGATTCCGGTACATCAAACTGATTTGCCTTAAGCAAAGAATCAAACAGCTGGCCCTCCATATTGGCCTGCTGCTGCTGTTTTTTGCTTGAGCCTATTTCTTTGGTCAGCTCATCTTTAAGCTGCTGCAGGTTTTCAAATTTTCCTGCCTGCTTTGCGAAAGCATCGTCCTGCGCTGGCAAAACCTTTTGTTTAATCTCATTCAGGGCTATTTTGTAAGCTGCGTTTTTTCCGGCATAGGCTGCTACCTTGTAATTTTTCGGCAGGGCAAATGAAACTTCTTTTACCTGGCTCTTATTGCAGCCTATTAATGCCTTTGCTATTTCGGGCAGGTTAGAGTCCTCTTTTACCTCAAGCCACACACCCTTCTGAGTATCAATTACTTTGCCCTCAACTGTACATTCATAATCGCACACAGCATAGTCGCCCATTTTAACAGGCGCGCTTTCTATTGTTTCAAATTTGGCTAATGATTCGCGTATTGAATCAAGGGCCTTGGATACATCCTGTTCCGTAACCCTATCCGTCTCTTTTTTTATTTTTATGTTTGTATAGGGTTTTAAGTTAATTGTCGGCACTATATCCACCTTGGCCGTGAAAGAAAGGTGGTTATCCTCGCCGAACTTCACATCTTCTATTGCGGGGTAGTTAATAGGATCTATCTTATTTTCTTTTACAGCTTCCCTGTAAGACTCCCATATAAGGTGCCTTAATGCCTCTTCGCGGGCAGTTTCGCTGTAATGCAATTCAAGCATATCGCGCGGTGCTTTTCCTTTGCGAAAGCCCGGCACCTGCGCGCTCTGGCCTATTTCCTTGTAAACTTCCTCAAGCACGGTTTGCACTTTTTCCTTTTCTACTTCTATCTTTATCAGTTTCTGGCAGTTTTTATTGTCTTGTATTTTTATTTTCACCCCGTTCTTCCTTTCCTTCCCCCCACTCCTCCTTTTTTCAGGAAGGGCGGGGTTCACGCTAATTCTCCTATAGTGTAAATCTATCGCCTAAGTATATCTCTCTGGCTTTCGGGTCTGATATCAACTGCTCCGAAGTACCAGATATGAGTATTTTGCCTTCATACATTATATATGAACGGTCGGTTATTGCCAATGTTTCGCGCACGCTGTGGTCTGTCAGCAATACCCCCAAACCCCTGTCCCTTAACCCTTTTATTATCTGCTGCGCCTCAAAAACCGCTATTGGGTCTATGCCGCTGAAAGGCTCATCCAATAATATAAATGACGGTTCTGTAACCAAAGCGCGCGTAATTTCAAGCCTTCTTGTTTCGCCGCCGCTTAATGTATATGCCTTGCTTTTTGCAAGATGCGATATATCAAGTTCATCGAGCAGCTTTTCCAGCTTTTTCTTTCTCTCGTTGCGCGGGGTGCCGACTGCCTCCAGTATGGCCATTATATTTTCCTGCACAGACAGCCTCCTGAATATGGAACTTTCCTGCGAAAGATATCCTATCCCGCAATGTGCGCGCTTGTACATAGGAAATTTTGTAATGTCTTTCTCGTTAAATATAATTCTTCCTTTGTCCGGGCTTATCAGGCCTACAAGCATATAAAAGGTTGTAGTCTTACCTGCTCCGTTGGGGCCCAGAAGCCCCACTATCTCTCCGGCTTTTACCTCAAAGCTTAAATTATCTACTACGCGCCTTCCGCCGTAGACCTTGACCAGATTTTCTGCTCTAAGAAGCGACATATTTTATGAATTTCCTTCGTTTAATTTATCGAGGGAATATATGACAACCCTTGGCTTGCCAATCAAAACAATCTTGCCCTTATCAGCTAAATAAATCGCCTTTTTGCAGTAGCTTACATTTTGTTTATGCTCTATTTTCACGTTGCCCTTTGCTATTGCCTTGCTTATCTTTTTCTCCTTGGGGTCAATGTAAGCTATTACCTTGTCTGCGTATATTTTGCCTTCTTTATCTTCTATGATAACATTTTTATTAAAATAGGAAATGTAACGTTTGTAATCCACTTCTAAGGACCCGTCACATGTGATAACCGTCGTAGGCTTGACCACGCCCTTTCCTGCTTCGTTCTCACTTGCAGAAAGGGCGGGGTGCATGGTCATTTTAACTTCGCTGTTAAGCTGTATCTTATTAAGGTTGGGGGAACCTTTAGCGCCTTTGCCTGAAATATCCACGTCATTGCGGTGTATCTGGACATAATCATCTGTGGTTACTTTTTCCGCTTCCGCGTACCATTTAAGGGTGTCTGTTTTTAAGGTAGTGCCTTCATCGGTGTTAGCTACCACATTTTTCCTTAGTTCTACGTCTTTTGTATCTCTATAGAACGTGCCTTCGTCAGCGTTTAATGTCACGTTGATTTTATCGCTGCGGGATTTGGCCTTTATGGCGTTCATGTTTACTGTTTCGGAAAATATGTCAGCGCTTTCCCCTTCCACCTGCCAGCTGTTTTTACCGTCCGCGGAATTGCCTGATATAGAAAAGGACTGGACTTTCTCAGCGATATTTTCCCCTGCCGCCAGGCAAATGGCCGAGGTAAAAATAATTATCGTTGTTAAAATTATAATCCCAAATTTTGCCTGCCTGCTACAGGCGGGCGAAGCAAAATTTGCCCCGAAGGGGTCGTTCGGCAAATCCGACGAGGATTTGCCGATTTTACGAGGTAATCCCGGATTTTTCTCGCCTGCTTTTGAGCAGGCAGGCACTATTTTGTGCATCTGCAAAATTTGGGATACCCGGTCCTGATGAAATTCTGCGAATTTCTCAGGGCAAAACCGACCAAACTCTCGTCGAGTTTGGCCTTGCAGCCCCTCGTTATCGCTCGGGTCGGATTTTTCTTCGCCCGCCATAGGCGGGCAGGAAAAATCCGGGATAATAAAATATCTGTTCATTGGCCGGATTTTGTCTTCCACCTTTTATGCATCCATACCCACTGCTCCGGGTATTTTCTTATGTATGACTCAACCACAGAAGACCACCTTTGAGTGTTTGTTTTTACATCCTCATCCTGGTTACCTGTGTTTACCAAAGGCACAGGGTCTTCTATTATTATTTTATGCCTTAAAGGGCCTTCTCTTACAATAAAACACGGTAATATCGGGCAGCCCATTTTCATGGCAATTGCCGCCGGCGCGCTCGGCGTATACGCTGGCCTGTTAAAGAAATTTACAAATACGCCGTCAATACTGTCTATATCCTGGTCGGGCATAATGCCCAGTAACTCATTCTTTTTTAATACCTCTATTATCTTTCTTGGGGACTCCTCCCTGTAGATAACATTTGCCCCTGCGTGTTCGCGCATAAGTTTTACCCATTCGTCGTATTTTTCGTAATACAACCGCCTGGCAATAAAATTCGAAGGATAGCCCCTGGACATAAAATATATGGGCAGCAGTTCCCAGTTTCCAAAATGGGCGGACACCACTATAGCGCCTTTTTTCTGCTTCAGGGCATTGTCAATTTTTTCAAATCCCGCAGAATATATGATTTTGTCCGAACGCCTTTTTATCTTAGGCATGGACAAGATTTCCGCAGCGCTCATCCCTAAGTTGCAAAAAACATTAAGGGCTATTTTGTTTATTTCCTGCGGCGTTTTCTCGCTGCCGAAAGCGCGCGTTAAGTTTTCCTTCGCGATTTTTGAATACTTGGGTAAAATCAGGTACGCCAAAAAACCGAAAAATTTGCCCACACCTAAGGCAGCCGTCAGCGGTAATAAAATGATTATTTTATTTATTAAAACTAATAAGATATATAAATGTTGCCTTATTAGCTTGCGTTTCATATTTTAAATTCGATATGCACTTGTAACTTTCTTCCATAGATTCTGCTGTTTTAATATAAGGTCTATAATTTCTCTAATTGCGCCGCGCCCACCCGGTTTTTTGGTCATATAATCTACTTGGCTTTTTACCTCTTGTATCGCGTTCGGGACACAGCATGAAAACCCTACGCGCTTCAATACCGGTATATCTATTAAATCATCCCCTATAAAACAAATTTCCTTGTCATCTGCTTTATAAATTTTTTTTATCTTATTGTAAACTGTGAGTTTGTCGTTAGCCTTCTGGAAAACCTTATCTACATTAAGAAGGCTGGCCCTTCTTAAAACCAGAGGGCTCTCCCCTGCTGTAATTATAGCGGATTTATATCCTGCCCTGTGCCATAGCATAAGGCCCAAACCATCATGAACATCAAAAAATTTGAGCTCATCGCCTAAATCGCTCATTATTATGCGGCCGTCGGTAAGAACGCCGTCTATATCCATTAAAAGCAGGCGTATATCTTTCATCTTGGGTTTCACTAAAGAAGCCCTGCTTTCAGTAAATCCTGCACGTCAATTAAGCCCGCGGGCCTCTTGTTTTTATCCACAACGGGTATTTCGTCTATTTTTTTCTTTTGTAATATGTTCAGCGCCTCTGCCGCCAGCTTATCGGGGGTAATTGTAACAGGGTTCTTAGTCATAACATCTTTAATTTTACGTTCTGTGAGGTTTTGGTCGCTTTCCAGGTGCCTTCTTAAATCTCCATCAGTAAAAATTCCCAAAAGCCTTCCCTTTTTATCTACAACCGTCGCGCTGCCTGCCCTTGCCTTTGTAATCCTGTAAAGTACATCTTTTACTTTTGCGTTTTCCCTGACCAGCGGATTGGCTGTGCCTTTTCTCATGACATCTTCAACTTTCAGCCAGATCTTTTTGCCTATGCTGCCGCCTGGATGATAAAAAGCGAAATTCTCCACCTTAAAGCCTCTTTTTTCAAGAAGCGCAACTGCCAGTGCATCCCCCATCGCAAGCATGGCAGTCGTACTGGCCGTTGGAACCAGGCCCATTGGGCAGGCTTCCCTTTTTACGCTTACGTCTATAATAAAATCGCTCATTTTACCCAGAGTAGAAAGCCTGTTCCCTGTAAAGCTTATAATGGTTGTGCCTATTTTCTTAAGTATTGGAAGAAGCCTTATGATCTCCTCGGTTTCCCCGCTGTTTGACAGCGCCAGAACTATATCGTCTTTCATCACCCTGCCCAAATCGCCGTGTATTGCCTCTGCAGGATGAAGAAAAAGGCTGGGTGTTCCGGTTGAGGAAAGTGTGGCAGATATCTTCTGGGCTATTATGCCTGGCTTTCCCATGCCGGTTATGACCACTCTTCCGGGGCAGTCCAGTATCGCATCCACCGCCTTTTCAAAATCTTTTGTCAGGCGGGGGATTAACGCCATAATCGCGTTTGCCTCAATATTTAAAACTCTTTTTGCTTTTTTTAAAGACATTTTGTTTTTCCTATAATATGCCTGCTATATCATCTCTTTCTTTATTTTTCAGGCTATAAAGAAGTTCGTCCTTGGATATTGTCTTATCCTGATATAATTTTACAAGGGCCTGGTCCATGGACTGCATACCGTATTTCGCGCCTGTTTCGATTACATTCTGTATCTGGTGCACATTACCTTCCCTTATAAGGTGCCTGAGGGATGGGGTGGCAAGCATGACTTCGCATGCAGCCACAAGCCCGCTCTTATGCGCCCTGGGAAGCAGCCTCTGCGAAATAACGCCTGTTAATGTGGTGGAAAGCTGCACCCTTACCTGCTGCTGCTGCCTCCACGGAAATACGTCTATGATCCTGTTTATTGTTTCGCTGGCATCAATAGTGTGCAGTGTTGCCAGCACCAATTGCCCTATCTCCGAAGCTGTAAGGGCTGTGGATATGGTTTCAAGGTCGCGCATTTCCCCTATGAAAATAACGTCAGCGTTCTGCCTCATTATATACCTTAGCGCCGTTGCAAAAGATGACGAGTCTTTATATACCTCTCTTTGCTCGACGACGGATTTGTTGTGTTTGTGTAAAAATTCAATAGGGTCTTCTATCGTAAGTATGTGGCATGACCTGCTTTTATTTATAAAATCCACCATTGACGCAACGGTTGTGGTTTTGCCGCTGCCTGCCTGTCCTGTTACCAGCACTATGCCGCTTCTCGCCGTGCACAGCTGGCTTATTACTTTTTCCGGAAGCCCCAGCTCTTTAAAACTCGGTATATTAAGCGGTATCCTCCTTAATGCGGCAGCCATACTGCCTCTCTGCTGGTGCACGTTCACGCGAAAACGCGCAAGGCCCTCTACGCTAAAAGATAAATCCAGTTCTTTTTGCTGGCGGTATATTTCAATCTGCTCTTTAGACAACATCGAGAAAATCAGGCGTTCAGATTCTTTGGGGGTAAGAGGCTCAAGCTCCATAGGCTTTATTACTCCGTCAACCCGAAGAGCGGGGGGCGAGCCCACAACAAGTATAATGTCAGATGCATTGGACTGGTTTGCCATCTGCAATAAATCCATTATTTCCATACCTTAGACTCCTTCTTTGGCTGTAACTACTTTGTCTCTGCCTTTTTCCTTGGCTTCATACAGGGCCTCGTCGGCCATCCTTATAAGAATATTTTTTTTCATTGTATGGTATACCTGCGGCAAATATGCGGCAACGCCCGCGCTTAAAGTACATGTTGTTTTTGTGGTTTCAAACTCAAGCGTTGTATGTTTAAAATCGTGGCGTATTTCTTCGGCGAGTTTGGCTGTCTCTTCTAATCCTAAACCCGGCGCTATATAAGTAAATTCCTCGCCACCATAGCGCGCAATCACGTCGTCTTTTCTCGCCTTTGACATTAAAAGTTCAGAAAGCCTCTTAAGGCCTACGTCGCCCATCTGATGGCCGTATGTATCGTTTAAATCCTTAAAGCGGTCCAAGTCTATCATTATAAAGCCCAGGGGTTTTTTGTTCTTTACTGCTTCAGCCAGCATCTGCTCCAGCTTGTCCTGAAAATATTGGTGATTGTAAAGCTGCGTCAGGCTGTCTCTTATGGACTGGTCTTTTATTTTCTCAACCAGGCGGCTATTGCTCAAGGCAACAGCGCCAAAGTTTGCCATTGTAGCCAATATCCTCATTATGTATTCCTCGGAAAGTTCCGCTCTTGAACTGCCCACGCAGATAACAGCTAATACTTCCTTGCCGTAAATGATAGGCTGGCAGAATTGCATGCTGAATTTGTCTTTCTCCAGCACGTGCCTTTTGCTGTAATCGTTAAATAAAATATCACGGGAATAAAATTTACCTTCTGACGCGGCAAGGCCTAACATCCCTGAATTTTCATCGCATGTCAGCCTGTTGTCCGCTATATTATCAGCTTCATAGCCTATGGCCTCTACCACCTGCAGGGTCTTTTTGTCTCTGGATAAATTAAATACAGCGCATTTATTTGAGCCTAAGAGCTCCGAGGTCTTAAGCAGAATGGCCTTAAGCAAAGGGCCCGTCTCAAGCAGGGAATTAAATTCTTTTGCCATGTCGGAAATTGTTATTATAAAAGACCCCATCTTTACGATTTTATCCCCGGAGGCGAACTTTAAATCCTTTATGGCTTCTCTTTCAGCGTCAAGCTCTGTCTGGATCTTTTTTATATATTCCTTGAGTACCTCGTTCTGTGATTTATAATCCAGGGCGCTCTCCAGCATATAAAAAAGAACCAGGCTTAATAACGTAAATATGCCTATCTGCCATATGAGCCTTGAATCCAGTATAAATTTTCCGCTTACATAATTAAGCAGGGTTTCCTCGTTGGTCAGGTAGGTATAAACCAACAGTATGCATAAACACAGAATAACCAGTATTCTGTAAGTCCAGGTTGCTTCAAAAATGTCTTTTTTCATCCCGCCCTTCTTTATAATATCCCGCCCCCTAAAAGAAGGGCGGGATTCGTTTTATCTAAACATTCGACTTTGCCGCTGCTGCTATGTTTTTCAAGGTTTTAAGCAGGCCTTCCAGATCTTTAAGATAAAGCGTGTTGGCTGAATCTGAAAGCGCGGCTTGCGGATTTTTGTGCACTTCCAGGTATAGGCCGTCTATCCCGGCTGCTACAGCAGCCCTTGACAATACCGGCACAAACTCCCTTTGCCCTCCTGAGGATTGTCCAAGTCCGCCCGGCAGCTGCACGCTATGGGTCGCATCATAAATAACAGGATACCCGAAACTTCTCAATATGGGCAATGCCCTCATGTCGCTGACTAAGTTATTGTATCCGAAAGATGCGCCTCTCTCGGTAATTATTATTTTTTTATTTCCCCCGGCCAGAATCTTTTCAATGGCATATTTTATGTCCCACGGCGCCAGGAACTGCCCTTTTTTTACGTTTATTGGCTTGCCTGTTTTCGCAGCTGCGGTTATGATATCTGTCTGCCTGCACAGAAATGCGGGTATCTGTATAACGTCCAAGATCGCTGCGGCATTTTTTATTTCATCCACGCTGTGCACATCGCTTATGACAGGGACATTAAATTTCTTTTTTATTTTCTTTAAAATCTGCAGGCCCTTTAAAATGCCAGGCCCTCTGAAAGACTTAATAGAGCTGCGGTTTGCCTTGTCGTAGCTTGCTTTATATATAAAAGGAATTTTTAATTTTTTTGTTATATCGCAAAGCGCGTGCGCGTGAAAAAGCGCGCTTTCTTCGCTCTCTATAACGCATGGGCCCGCTATTAATACAAATGGCCCGGTGCCGCCTATGGTTACGTTCTGTATTTTAATTGGCTGGCATTTCATGCTAAATATTACGCCTTTGTTAATATCTTTTTTGCTTTAGCCAGGTCTTCCGGAGTATCTATGCCGACTGTCTCATATGTGGTCTCTAAAACTTTTATCTTATAACCGTTTTCCAGCGCCCTTAACTGCTCCAGGCCTTCGGCCTTTTCCAGAAATGAGGGCGGCAAATTGGCAAACGTAAAAAGAAAATCTTTTGTATAAGAATAAAGGCCTATGTGTTTATAATATAGCACGGGCTTACTCTGTTTGTAAAATGGGATAGGGTAACGCGAAAAATATAGCGCGAAGTTGTCCTTGTTTACCACAACCTTTACCACGTTGGGGTTGGCTATCTCGTCTTTGTTGTCTATCTTTTTCATCAGGGTCGCCATGGATATACCGGAATCTGACACAAGCGCTCTTACAAGTTCGTCTATCATTGAAGGCTGCACAAGCGGTTCATCCGCCTGTATATTAACTACTATTTCAACATCTAAAGGGTTGGCTATTTCTCTTAAGCGGTCAGTCCCTGACGGATGTGCCTTTGCGGTAAAGACAGCCTTGCCGCCGAATGCCTGGACCTGTTCTATGATCCTTTCGTCGTCTGCCGCTATTATCAGGTCATCCAGCATGCGCGCCTTTTTCGCGTTTTCCCATACATGTTGAATGACGGGCTTTCCGCAAAGGTCTGCCAATACCTTGCCCTCAAATCTTGTGGCCGCATACCTGGCTGGAATTATCCCTATTGCTCTCATTTTTATACTCCCTGCCCCGAAATTTCGGGGTTATTTTGGAGAGACTTTATTTTTGCTATAAGCTCTTTTTGGTCTACTGTAGCCACGCCCAGTTTGCCTACTACAACACCTGCCGCTATATTGGATATATACGCAGCTTCCTGCATGTTTGCGCCGGATACGTTAGCCAGAGTAAAACACGCTATTACCGTATCGCCGGCGCCGGAAACATCAAATACCTCGCGGGCCACGGTGGGAATTCTGATATATTTCTTGCCTTCCTGAAACAGCGCCATTCCCTTTTCCCCAAGTGTAATAAGCGCCGCGCGGCATTTAAGCTTTTTAAGCAGCTTTTCACCTGCCAGAGAAACAGAAGGTTCATCTTTTATCTTTACCGACGAGCCTACTTCCGCCTCGTGCTGGTTCGGAGTAACTACTGTTACGTTTTTGTAATACGAAAAATGTTCTTCTTTGGGGTCAACTGCTACAATCTTTTTGTACCTATTCGCCAGTTTTATCGTATGCTTTATAAGCTTGGGCTGTATGAGGCCTTTGCCGTAATCTTCTATTATGACCGCGTCAATGTCTTTTATCGTCTTTTCAATGAAAAGAATAATTTTGTCCAAAACAGGTTCTTTGACCGGTGTATCAGCTTCCCAGTCAACGCGCACCACCTGCTGGTGATGGGCTATTATGCGCGTCTTTTTTATGGTAGGGCGCGCTTCATCCGTTAAAACACCGTCTGTATTTACGCCTCTTAATTTAAGTTCATCCATAAGCATATCTGCGGTGCGGTCCCTGCCAAGTACGCCGCATATGTTAACCTGCCCGCCTAAAGAGCGGATATTATTGGCAACGTTGCAGGCGCCGCCCGGCATAAAAGAAGACCTGTTAACTAAAACTACCGGCACAGGCGCTTCCGGAGATATGCGCGAAACCGTACCCCATATGAACTCATCAAGCATAAGGTCGCCTATGACAAGGACTTTTGCCTTGCTGAACCTGGATATTATCTTGTGTGCCTGCTGCTGGTTTATATTAATAAAGTTTTTCATATTTTACATATAGTTTATACTTTATATTATATTAATATATCGCCGTATTATATCAACCCTATTCTACCATGTCAACGCAAAATCACTCGCCCTCCATGCTCGAACCTTGCTTTTCTAACAAGCGAGTAATATTACAGAGTAAAATGTTAAGTTACGCTTTTGTGCCTGTTGCCGGAGCGACTGTCAAAAATTGCGAAAACAACTGCGTGAGTAGTGAGCAATTTTTGCCACAGCGAAGCAAAAAGCACGCTTCGCCGAAGGCGAAGAATTCTTTTTGCGAGCGACAAGCGAAGGCAATGGCACAAAAGCTTTAGTTTCAGCCTTGCGAAGCAATATTTCGAGCTAACAGTTTCTCTGCTGCTTCGTATACCTCATCAACGGTTATTGCATTAAGGCAGGCAAAATTCTTCTGGCAGTTATGCGCAAGGCATTTGTCGCCGCAGCCTACATCCTTATGCAGCACTATATTCTGTTTACCTAAAGGCCCCCATCTTTTAGGGCTTAAACCTCTTTGTGCCCTGCCGAATATCACAACACCTGGCACTCCAATTGCGCAGGCAATATGCACAGGCCCTGAATCGTTTGAGACAAACACAGCAGCTCTTTTTATGCAAGATGCTAATTCCGATACGGTCAACTTGCCTGCAAGGGATATTGCGCCATAAAGCATTTTACCTTTCATTGCATTGGCGCATGTTATATCTTTTTTTTGCCTGCCGCCCACTATTATTATCTTTATGCGCAATTTATCTGCAATCCTGTCTGCGACTTCAGCGAACTTTTGCGCGGGCCATATCTTGGAATAACAGCTTGCTCCTGGATGAAAAACGGCTATTTTATCATCCGCGCTTATGCCTTCTGATAAAAGAATAGAATTTATGGAATTCTCCGAAGATTGTTTTATCGGCATATACAGCTTTTTTTCCTGCGCTCCTGTTATGCCTAAGGACTTTAACATTTCTAACGGGTAATCGGATTCGTGCATTTCTCCGAATTGTTTTACATGGGGAATTTTATCTGTAAGCAAAAATGAGAAATTTCTGTCATAGCCTATGCGCCTGTTTATGCCTGCCAGAAAAGCTATAATATGAGAACGATTGTTGGGATGGAAAATTACGGCAACATCAAACTTTTTTTCTTTAAGCTTTTGCGCGAAAAAATAACCTGCTATCGTGGACTTATGCTGCTTATTTTTATCGTATACTATGACCTCATCTATATAGGGATTGCCGTCCACTATATCCTTAGCGTACGGCTGCACCATAACAGCAATATGCGCCAAAGGAAATTTCCGACGCACTGCCTCTATGGCAGGCGTGGTAAGAAGCACATCCCCTATTCTGTCAATACGTATAAGCAGAATCCGTTTATAGTCCACTCAATATCCTTTTTGCAGCTTCAAAAACATCGTCTGCGTTAATCTGTCTTAAACATTCAAGGTTAAAAACGCATTGCGCCTTTTCGCATGGCGAGCATTTAAGCCCCTTTTTTATGACTACGCTGTTTTGCGATACAGGGCCGTATTTTAAATCATCGGTCGGACCAAATATCGCCACAACAGGTGTTTTCACAAGGCTGCCTAAATGTAACGGCGCAGAATCGTTTGTTATGAGCAGCCTGCAGAAAGATAAAATATATGCCAGTTCGCGCAAATTTGTGCGGCCTGCCATATCGTAGGTATCGTTTAACCCGAAAGAAAGTATCTGCGCTATCATTTCTTTGTCATTTTTATCGCCCAGCAAAAGCACCTTTATGCCCAGTTCCCTGTTAAGCCTTAAGGCTACTTTCGCAAAGCCGCCTATTGGCCACTGTTTTATATGGCTTTTTGCCCCGGGGGCAATTGCCACGATTTTGTCAGTATCGGAAATATTTAATTGCTTGAGAAGATTTTTTACATTTAAGATATCTTCTTCTCCGTAAAACAAATCATACGAAGCTTCGTTTATGTCAAGGCCAAGGCCTGTAAGCTTGCTTAAATGAAAATCTCTTTTATGCATACCTTCCTTGCGCGCTTTGTTGGTAAATAAAGAAGTCCTGTATGGCGCCCCTGCTAAAAGCGGATACAGCGTAGAACGCAAATCCACGATTAAATCAAAATTTCTTTTTCTTAAACGCAGGCCCAGCGTTATTTTTTCTGAAAACGGGATACGCTTGTTATAGGTAATAACCTTGGCGATTTTCGGGTCATGTTGAAAAATTTCCTTCGCCTGTTCGCTCACCATAACGGTAATATTGGCGTTGGGGAATTCCCTCTCCAGCACGCCAAGCACCGGCAAAGTCAGCACCACGTCGCCTATATTGCTTAAGGTAAGGAATAATATATTATTTACTTTCGTCTTGTCCATCATGCGTATCTCCGCTAAGGCCTCGGGGTCCTGTCATCGTTTTGGTATCCCGCCGTCCTCGCTTTCGCTGTGGGCGGTGGGAGCCTTCCAAAACGATGGCCACCCCTCGGCCTAACATCTATTACTGCTGCACAACTACATACTGCTTTATAATTGTGTTTAAACGACGCCTGTAAAAAGCCTAAAAACAACATCCGGCACCCAAGCGAAGTGCGTTGCGAGCAAAACTTTGTTGCAAAAGCCTCTTGTGCCGTTGCCGAGAGCGACTATCAAAAATTGCGAAAACAAACGCGAAAGCAGTGAGTAATTTTTGGCTACAGCGAGCCAAGGCCGCGTTTGCCTTGGCGAGCGGCAAGCGAAGGCAATGGCACAAAGGCTATGGTTTTTAGTTTTGCGAGCAAGGCACAAGCTTTTCAATTGCTTCCATTACATCCGCCACTGTAATGGCGTCCATGCATTTGTTTCTTTTGCAGTTTACAACGTAACAAGGAACAGAGCACTCTGTCTCCTTCCATACAACAGCATACTTTGAGTTTCCGTACGGGCCGGTTATTGCCGGGTCTGTAGGTCCGAACAGCGCGACTGTCGGCGCTTTCTGGCTTACTGCTATGTGCATAGGCCCAGAGTCATTAGAGATAACTGCCTTTGCGTTTTTTAGCACCGCTGCCAGCTGCTTTAATGTGGTTTTTCCGCAGATATTAACAGGTTTTTTGGCAGTGCACAGATTTCTAATATCTTCGCCAAGCCTTATGTCTTTCCGCGCGCCGGTTATGGCTATTTTTGTGTTATATTTTTTATATAATTCATCACACAGCTTCGCGAATTCCTCTTCCTGCCACCTTTTGGGAAGCCAGTTGCCTCCGGGGTTTATTACAAAATATGGCTCATCCGGCATTATGCTGTTATCAGTTAAAATCTTTTGCACCTGTGCCCTTTCTTCATTGTTTACAAAAAATTCATAATCTTTATTATTGCTGTCTATGCCCATATGGCGCAAAAGGTCCAGAAAATATTCAACACGATGAAGCCTTTGTTTCTCAGGTTTTATGCTTTGCGTAAGAAAAGGCGCCCTTTTGAGCGTATAATAGCCTACCCTTTCCTTTATCCCTGCCAGCACGCACATGACAGCATAGCTCATTGAACGGGAAAAGAAAAAAACAGTGTCAAGTTTTTTGGATTTAAGCTGCGGTATTAGTTTTATTTTTTCAAGGAAACCTTTTATACCGCGCCCGCTTTCAAAAATAATAATTTCGTCTATGTTGGGATTATCCTGCAATACGCTCAGGCATCTTTTATGGACAAGCACGCATATATAAAAATCACTGCCTTTTTCCCGTAAGGCTTTTATGGACGGCGTCGTAAAGAGCGTATCCCCAAGCCAGTTTGGCTCTATGATAAGAATTCTGTGCATTTGTCAGCATTTCCCTTTGGTTAAAGCGCTTAAATAAAATTTCTCGACGCTGTCAATCATTTTATCCAGCGTAAAGCGCTCTAATATCACGTCTATGCCTTTTTTGCCTAATGAGATTGCGTAATCCCTGTCGTTGAGCAGCCTTGTAATAGCCTCTGTAAGGGCCTTGCTGTTTTTTCTGGGAACCAGGACGCCATTTACGCCGTTTTCTATCACAGAGGATATGCCGCCCACGTCAGAGGCAACCACAGGCAGGCCTACTGAGAGCGCTTCAAGCACTGAAAGCCCCAGGCCTTCCTCTATTGAGGGCAGCACAAACACGTCCATAATAGAAAGCGCCTTATATATATTTTCTATACCTGGCTGAAATATAACGTTTTCTTCTATATTTAATTTTTTGCACATATGTTTTAATTTTTTTTCATACCTGGCATCGCCGCTTCCTACAATCAAAAGCCTTATGCCCGGGAAAGATTCTTTCAACCTGGCTGTTGCCATTAACAAATATATGTGGCCTTTGACGCTGGAAAGCCTTGCGGTTATGCCTACGACAGGGCTGTTGTTTATGTTAAATTCTTTTTTTATGTCTTCTGTTTTCCGTTGCGGATCTTCCTGCGGTTTTCTGTCCATGTCTATACCGTTATAAATCAACTCGACTTTGTCCTCAGGCACCTTCATTGCGTCTATAAGATGGTCTTTTACAGCATCACTTATGGCTATTGTTCTTCTGCCCCAGCACGGCAGCAATATCCTGATGAGGCGGCGTTTATAAAAACCGTGGCAGGTCGTCACAAATACAGCCTTTGAGAACTTTTCCAGGTAGTAGCCTATTACCTGGCTGACCCTGGTATGCGCGTGAACTATTTCTATGTTTTCCTTGCGCACAATTTTTAACAGCTTCATAACAGCTACCATAGCGTGCGGCCCTATTTCCGAAGAGGTATCTATAGGCATATAGATATGCGTTATGCCCTCTGAATTTAAAACACTTTCTAATTTACCGCCGCTGGAAGCCACAATTACATTGTGCCCTCTTTTTTTTAAGCCCTTGGCCAGCGATACCACATATACGCCGATACCGCCTAAGTTTAATCTTGTAGTCACAAGTAAAATATTCATTTATTTAAACCTTTAGCATTTTCATAGCTGTTTCATACACTTCTTCGACGGATATTCTATCCATGCATTTTATGTTTTTACAAAGTTTTTTATAGCATGGCGAACATTTTAAGTTCTTTTGTATTACCACCGTGCTTTGCGAAGGCTGCAGGTGCCGCTTCGGGTCTGTAGGCCCAAACAGGGCGATACACGGCGTAGAAACAGCGCACGCTATATGCAGCGGCGCCGAATCCGCGGTTATAAAAAGCCTGCACTTTTTTATAAGGCACGCCAGTTCCATAAGCGTGGTCTTTCCCACCATGTTTATGGGTTTGTTTTTTACTTGCGAGATCAGCCTGTTGGCGGCAGGGGCGTCTTCCTTTGCGCCTGTCAAAACTATTCTTATATCTTTTTGCGAAAACTTCTGAAACAGCTTTATAAAATTATCTATGGGCCACCTCTTTGTTTCCCATTGCACGCTTGAACCGATGTTTATGCCTATCAGGGTCTGCTTTTCGCTAAGCCACTCGCTTTCCAGGGCCTTATCTATATTATGTTCATCTGCTTCGGACAAAAACAGCTGCAGTTTCCCGGGCGCGCTTTGCACTCCGGCTTTGCGCAGCAGGTTAAATTGATGTTCTAAGGGGGGAATCTTTAAACGCGCGCCGCTTATTTTATCCGTAAGTAAAAAATCTAACTTTCTATTTTTATATCCGATGCGCCGCGGGCTTGCGGACAAAAAACTCAACAGCCGCGAAGCCCTGTTATTCTGCAGGTCTATCACAATATCAAAATATTCGCGCCTCAAAGCGCCGGCGGTATTGGTAATCTTTTTAAGGCGGTCCTTTTTATTATCGTCAAAAACAATCACCTCGTCGATGTAAGGGCAGCTTGCCAGTATCTCTCTGGTCTTTATACCTGTAAGCACGCTCAAGTTGGCTTTAGGGTAGGTCTTTCGTATCGCGGCCAGAGACGGAATACACAATATAACATCGCCTATGGCGGATATTTTTATTACTAATATGGAGGTATTGTTTTTAGCTTCCTCGTAAACTGCGATGGTCCTTTTGTACATCTTTTCCAGATTAAAATTACGCTCTACATCAGTTCGCGCCTGTTTGGCCAGGTCCGCAGCTAATTTTCTATCATTTATAATTCTTGTGATTGCCTCAGCCAGCGATGCCCAGTCGCAAGGCGCAACCAAAAGCCCGCTCTTTTCATGCTTAACAATATCCACAACCCCGCCTACCTTGGTGGCTATTACCGGCACGCCTGATGCCTGCGCTTCTATAATAACCCTGCCGAATGCCTCTGGCGTTATAGTAGGCAATACCAAAAGGTCTATTTTCTGTAATAATTGCGGTATGTCGTTGCGTCTGCCTAAAAATTCCACATATTTGGAAAGTGAAAGCCTGTTTACCAGGGTTTTTAGCTCTAATGCATATTTTTCTTTATCCTGAGGGGCTTCTCCGACAATCAAAACCTTTACTCTTGGCATTGTCCTTATTATCCTGGAAACTGCCTGTATAAAATATTTATGCCCTTTTAAAGGTGTTATCCTGCCAATAACCGCTATCGTAAAATCATCTGTCTGGCTTTTTGCGCGCGGCATCGCGTATTTAAACTTATCCAGGTCCACCCCCCTGGGTATAAGCCTTATCCTTTCGCGCGGCGCGCCGAAATCGTCTATCATATGTTTAGCTATAACCTGGCTTGCCACAATAATCAGCTTGCCCCATGACATGGCCCTGCTTAATAAGTGCTTTGAGTAATACCCATGGCAGGTGGTTACAAAAGGCACTTTTTCTTTATATGCCGCAAAAAAGCTGCTGAAGGCAGGCGCCCTGCTTCTGGCGTGGACTACATCTATTTTTTCTTTTTTTATTATATCGCTTATCCTGGCAATCATTTTAATAACAGTAAAAGGGGATTTACTGTTTACTGGCAGTTGGTAATGTATGCCTCCAAGGCGTTTAATTTCCTCCACAAGCGCTCCGCCTGCGGAAACAATAACAGAGCGATGGCCTTTTTCGACAAGTTCCTTGGTAAGGTCCACAACGCCTGTCTCAACGCCGCCTGATTTTAGTTCCGGGAGTATTTGAAGGATGTTCATTTAAATTATCTTTTCCAGGCCTTTCCTTATCTGTAAATTATCGTCCAGTATCTTTCTGTCCGGTTTTTCCTGGAGATAAACATTTATAGACTTTGATATATCTTCTGTCTTAACTGTCTTTATATATCCTCTGTCCTGGAGGTTTTTAAGAAACGCTTGATGCCTTTTATTGGAAATATCGTCTGCGCCGAAAACTATAACGTAAGTACCTGACGAGGCAGCTTCAGAAATCATTGAAATGCTCTCCGGGGAAACCAGGGTAATATCGCAAAGCCCTAAAATGCCGCCTACCACGCCTTCTTTGTTCTGTTGGTTAGCTATGACAAGCAGCCTGCAATTGGGGTCTTTTGACAGGCCTGTTTTTAAAAGCGCCTCTATTTCCTCAGGTGTGCGCCTTGAGGTTGTAGCCAATATGTCAGCGTTAAAAGTTTTTGCGGCAGCTTTTAGCTGTTCGATTACTCCAAGTATAATTTCCTTCCTCATGTAAAAATTTTTATAATCTCCGCCTAACAATAACCCTATTTTAAAGTTCTTCGCCGGAGATATTTCATATTTCAGGCTCTCGGCCTGGTATTGGACGAGGGCCTTATCCATCAGGTTGGGCGCGCCGTCTGTAATGACTGTATTTTTTGCCTTTATAGGCCTGTCGTGGCGGGGGAGGATCGCGAGGTCAAACTTACTTAGTAAGAAATTCCCCGGGTTCATGACGATGACAGATCTGGCATTACATTCTTTAGCCAGAAAAAGATTTACTGCCGCGGTTTTTGTGCCGCAGGATATTATAACATCGGCGCATACTTTCATAATCCGCCTGTACGGCTGTTCGTTTAAAGAACTTTTAAGGCAGGCGGTATTGCCCTGGGATATAAGATTAGAAAAGTGGCAGCAAAAATAAAGAATGCTTCTCGCTGTGGGGTTTTTAAATTTTATGTCTATTATCTCGGTCAGTATTTCTTCTGAAGGAATTCCTTTTGACTCGTACGTTTTCTTTAACTGCAAAGCCACGGCCTTTGACTGGTGCAGGTGTCCGGTCCTTGTGTCATTTAAAATCAAAATTTTCCTGCGCGGCGTTGACTTCCATCTTTTGTGCTGCCATAACCACTGGTCCGGGTATTTTGCAATTGCTGCTTCTAAAAGAGCGGCGAACTGCCTGAAACCTTCTTTTATCTTTTCTTCTTTTGAACCTGATTCAGGAAATACTATAGGGTCGCATACTGAAAATTTAAATTTTGCGCCGCTTTGCCTTGCGTTAAACCCGGGTATTATTGTGCAACCTGTTTTTAGCGCAAATTCCATGACGCCGCGGTTCCAGGAGGCAGGCCTGTTAAAAAGATCCACAAATACGCCGCCTTTTCCTGCGTCCTGGTCAACAAGCATACCCACTATCTCATTGGACTTTAAGGCCTTTATTATTTCTCTTATGGGCATACCCTTGGAAACCATTTTACAGCCATGCCACTGGCGGTATTTGTTCAGCAGCCTGTTTATTAAAAACGGCTTTTGCTCTCTGGCGATTGTCTTGTATACATATCCTTTAAGGGGCAGGGCCGCGTTTATAATTTCCCAATTGCCGAAGTGGCCTGTTAAAAGGATAACGCCCTTACCCTTCTTGAGGGCGTTGTCTATTTTTTCAAAACCTTCATATATAAAATTTTTATCTGCATAGGCCCTGTTCAGCCTGGGTATAATAAAAACATCCATTAAGCCCTGGCCTATGTTTTCATATGATTTTGCCAATATCTTCTTAAGTTGCCAGGGCATATATTTATGCCCCAGGGCGGATTTTAAATTCGCGTACGCAATAGCCTTACGTTTTAAGTTCAGATAAGAGCCCAATGCGCCGATTTTTCTGCCTATTGACACACTCAAGCCATAAGGCAAAAAGCGGAACACCATTGCCAATACTTTAAGTATTGAGTAAACGATATATTCTATTAAAAAATTTATCTTCATCTATTATCTTGGCTGCTATATTAAGCAGCAACACATTTACGGTATTTGAAGGCATTATTGCTTTTAATCTAACCCAGTCCTTGGCTGTTGTAATGATCGCGTCAGAAGAAACGTTTTTAGCTGCGTTAATAACGCAAGTTACATCATCGTGGGTATAACTATGATGGTCCGGGTATGGCAGTTTAACGATTATTTTGGCACCTAAGCCTGAAAGCATCCTAAAAAACGATTCGTTGTCGCCTAAGCTGGATAAGGCTGTGAGCGCTTTGTTGTTTATATAATCCATACCGAAAGTTTTATTGTCTTTGGCATCGGTTATGGAAATAGCCCTGTGCTCTGCTTCAAAAATTTCAGCTTTGGGGTTTATGCTTAAAATAAAGTCTTTTATGCTGCTTATCCTGTCTTTATCAACCAGGTTTACCTTGGTAATTATAACCATATGAGAGCGTTTTAGCGCAGAAACAGGTTCTCTCAAGATCCCCGCAGGAATTACCTTTTTATTGCCAAAAGGATTTATAGCGTTTATTGCAACTATATCTAAATCGCGCTTTAAACGCCAATGCTGAAAACCGTCGTCCAGAATTAAAACTTCTGCGCCATATTTATCGCATGCGATATGGGCATTTTTTAAACGGTTTCTGCCTGACAATACAATGGCATTAGGCAGCTGCTCTTTAAGCATCTTATTCTCGTCGCTGCCATAACCTCTTATAAGCACTGCCGTCTTTTTATTGGCAGCGCTTAAGGAACTGCCCAGAAGCAGGGCCAAGCTGGTTTTACCTGTTCCGCCCCAGGTAATGTTTCCTATGCTTATAACCTTTGCCTTAGGTTTGGTAGATTTTAATATATTTAACCTGTATAAAAATTTAATGGTCGCTGTTATGGCAATATATAAAAAAGAAAGGGTAAGCAAAAGCGGCCTGAATAAGAGATATAACATCTTATTGCCTTCTCCGGTTATTAAAGAATAAACGAGTGTTTTCACCCCCACACCAATTTTCATGATAAATTTCTTTCTGAAATTTTATATTTTTGTAATATATCTCTTCTATGTTTAGTTATCATATACTAATTGGTGTGGGGTAAATCATTTATAAAAAGGTAAGAATATTAAAGCAGCCCAAACAACTGCGGTTGTAATTACTCCGACCGTAAGCCCTACCCAGAACCACCTGAAGAAAGTCATGCGGATGTTTCTTTCTTTTTCAAGAATGCCTAAGGCAACGATATTTGCGGTTGAGCCCACAAGGGTGATATTCCCCCCAAAGCAACCGCCGAATAAAAGTGCCCACCATAACGGGTGTAAGTTTAAGTTAAGCCCCTGAAAGCTTTGAATAACAGGAATAAACGCAGCGACTAGCACCACGTTATCCAAAATGCTTGAACCGATAGTTGAAATCCACAGCACAATTCCGATAAGCGCCGAAGAATTGTTGCCCGCCATTGCCGCAAGGCGTTGCGCCAGTACATCCGTGGCTCCTGTATATTTTAAGGTCCCAGCCTGCGCGAACAGAAACATAAAAAATAAAAGCGACCACCACTCTACGTCTTTTTCAATATAACTGCGGGCCCTCCGCCACTTCCAAATCATGACTGCGCCGCTTGATACCAATGGCATTGTCAACAATATGGTATTCGGCTCCAGATTCCACAAAAGTTCAAAGCGATGGTGTAAAGAAATACATAAAAGCGTCGCTCCGAATATCAACAGGCTGATTTTGAGTTCTTTTTCCGGCGGTACGGAAATGAGTTTGATAAGCATTTCGTTGGCTCCGAATTCCTTGATGTGTTCATCCATTTTCTTCATGGCCTTTCTATACCAAAAAGATGTAATGGCTATGGTAACAAACAAACATACAAAGGCTAGGGGGAACGCCTTGATAATAAAATCCTCAAATGTCAGGTGAGCCTTGCTGGCAATAAGGATACCTATGGGGTTTCCCAGCACCGTGGCTGCACTGCCTATATTTGTTGCCAAAACAGAAATAATGACATACGGCACTGGGTCCACTTCAAAATAATCGCTGATTTCCAACACGGCCGCCACCATAAAAATTATAGATACCACCTCGGAGGTCATTGTTGAAAGCAATGCCGAAACTACAGAGATGATAATAACAAATTTGAGGGCAGTCATATTTTTGACCCTGAGTATCAACTGGACTATCCAGGCAAAAAACCCCGCTTCCTTCATTAATCCCACCAAAACCATCATACCCACTAAAAATAGTATGACCTCAAGCGAAGAAAATTTTATAACATTATCTATGTCTATGGTCTTTGTGATTAAAAGTACGGATACCCCCAAAAAGCCAAAGCTTAACCTGAAATCCCAAAAAAACAGTGTGCCCAATATTGAGACTGCGAATATGGATATGGCAAGCGCCTGCTGAGAATTCATCCCTATGTTTTTTGTCAATGCCCCAAGCAAAAAGGGTAGGGTTATAAGGATTAAAAATTTTTTTACCATTTTTATACCTGGCTGTTTATAGACAGCCCAGCCTCTTTTGCTAATACCTTTAAAATGTCGCATCGCGCTACAATACCCAGAACCTTGCCTGTTGCATCCAACACCGGCAGCCTGCGGGATTTCTGAGTTAGCATAATTCTGGCAACTTCGCTTAAAGACGCATCTTCACTTGTAGTGATTACTTCCTTGCGCATAATCTGGCTTACGTTTATTGTGTTTAATTCCATAAATTTTTTCTTTGTGGATTTTAGTTCCGTGTCATATACAAATGTTCCCACCTGCTCTATATAACCGGGCAATACATGTGACAGCACGCCCTTTTCCGTAAACATTCCAACCAGCTTACCGCTTGAATCTATAACGGGCAAACCGCTTATTTTCCTTTTTAGTAAATGATTCAATGCCTCCAGAGCATTATCTTCTGGTTTAAGGCTTAATACGTCCGTACTCATTACTTCTTTTATCTTCATTTGGCACCTCCAAAGGTAGTAATTGTAACATAAATACTAATACTGCAAAAGTAATTTTAATTGTTCTATTGTTTTTGCAGCTGAACCCTGATTGGCGAGTACTGTGTCTTTTGCGTTTTTTCCTGTTTCTTCGTAAAATGCTCTATCTTTATACAATTTTTCTATTGCTTCCAAGAGAGAGTTTTTGTCCTTTACAGTTATGGCTGCCTTTTTATCCATTAAGGCGCACGCTACATCTTTAAAATTAAAAACATGCGGCCCAAAAATAACGGGTTTTCCGAAAAAGGCAGGCTCTATCATGTTTTGGCCTCCGTGCTTTACGAGGCTACCTCCTGTAAAAACAACCCACGCAATGCTGTAAAATAATTTTAATTCGCCGATGGCATCAAGGATGAATACGGGGTTTGCGGCTGCGGGTTTATGGGTCAACCCGAACATTTTTACCGGCGTAAAACCGTAACATTTTATTGTTTCCGCTATTTCGCCTGCGCGCTCAATATGGCGCGGGGCAATAAGCAGGGATATGTCATTGTGTTTATGTTTTAAATTTTTATACACATCCAACAAGATCTCTTCCTCGCCGGGATGGGTACTGCCTGCCACAATAAGTTTGTTATCTTTTAAGCCTAAAAGTTCAATTACGCTTTCCTTTCGGGCTTTGTCTATATCAAAGCCTGCGCTGTCGAATTTTATATTCCCGGCGACTATTACCTTCTGCCTGTCAGCGCCCAGGGAGATTATCCTGCCGGCGTCTTCTTCTGTGCCCATAAAAAATCCGGTCATACAATTTAAGATATTCTTCAAAAGCGGCTTGGTAAGCCTGTACCATTTGTATGATTTTTGTGAAATCCTGCCGTTGGATAAAATTATAGGCACGCCATTTTTATGCAGCGCCCTTATTAAATTGGGCCATATCTCTGTTTCCATTATGATAAACGCAGCAGGGTTTACTAACCTTAATACTCTGCCAACGGCAAAGGAAAAATCCAGCGGCAGATATATTACACTTGAGTCTTTTGGCATAATTTTTTTAGCAAGCGCGTTGCCGGTTTCCGTAACAGTTGAGATAACTATTGTGTATTGGCTTAAATCCTTTTTTATCCTGTCAGCCAAGGGCTTTGCAGCCATAACCTCGCCTACGCTGACAGCGTGAAGCCAGATATTTCTTTTTGTGCTCAGCGCATTTTCGATCTCCTGCGGATAGGCGCCGAAACGCATGGCAATACCCTGTCTCTTTCGCCCCTTAAACAAAAAGACGAGCATATAAAAGAGAACGTAGATTACGTAAAATATCTGGTAAATTATATACATATTTTTAGTTTACATAACTTAGCAACTTTTAGGCCAAGGCCAGGCCCTGGTTACGCCCTTGGATGCACCCTGTCGTATACCTCTTTTAGCCTGTCCGTAGTAATATGAGTATAAATTTGAGTCGTGGAAAGGTTAGCGTGCCCTAAAAGCTCCTGCACTGAACGTAAATCCGCGCCTCTGTTTAAAAGATGCGTAGCGAAAGAATGCCTTAAGGTATGCGGTGAGATATTTTCTTTCTTGCTCGTCATTAATATATATTTGTTGACTATGCGCCTGATGGAACGGTCGGTTAAGCGGCCGCCCCTTCTGTTTAAAAATATGGCGTCTTTTGCCGCGAATTTCTGGGGTAATTTATTGCGATACTTTCTTATCGCGTCGATGGCATGCCTGCCTATAGGCACAAGCCTTTCCTTCTTGCCTTTGCCGAATACTTTTATTACTTCCCCCACAAAATCTATTATATTGGAACTTAAGGCTGTCAATTCTGAAACTCTCATGCCTGTGCTGTAAAGGGTTTCCAGTATTGCCTTGTCTCTCAAGGATGTTTCGTCCTCGCCGCGTATTTCAAGCAGCCTGGCAACCTCGCCTTCTTCCAGGAATGACGGCAGTTTCTTGTCTTTTTTCGGCGCAGATAATCCCACTGCCGGATTTGTCTTTATGTAACCTTCCCTGACTAAAAATTTAAAAAAACTTCTTAGCGTTGATACCTTTCTGGCAATGGAGGATTTATCCAGATTTTTATTGCGCAGGTCGGCCAGGAATTTCCTTAAGGCAAGATAATCTATTTCTTCTGTTTTTTTATCGCCCAGGAATTCAGCGAAACCCTTTAGGTCTATAGCGTAATTCCTTACGGTATGCGGCGACATCTCTTTTTCTATCTGCAGGTACCGTGTAAATTTATCTATATACCTTTGCATTATTGGTCTTTTTCAGGGAGTTTTCTTGCTACGTATTTGCATTCCGGGTAGCGCGAACAGCCGTAAAACACTCTTCCCCTGTTATGTCTCTCGACTAATTCTCCGGCGCAGCCTTCCTGAGGGCATTTTACGCCAGTGGGTATTGGTTTTGCGTTTTTGCAGTTTGGGTAATCGGAGCAGCTTAAAAACCTTCCGTGTTTTGAGCGTTTTATCACCATGGGCTTTGAGCATTTATCGCAAACCTGGTCCGTCTTTTCATCCACCGCCACTTCAAATGTCCCGTTGCCTTTTTCTATTATAGGTTTTGCGTTTTTACATTTGGGAAATCCTGAACAGCTTAAAAACCTGCCGCGCCTTGACCATTTTACAACCATCGGCCTTTGGCATAATTCGCATTTATAATCTGTGCGCTCCTGGTTTTTTCTGAGCTGCTTCATTTCATCCTGGGCGTGGTTTAAGTTTTTTGAAAAAGGAGAATAAAATTCCGCCAGTACATCCTGCCACTTCATTGCGCCTTCTTCAACTTTGTCAAGCTCGTCTTCCATCTTGGCCGTAAATTCAACGTCAAGAACCATGGGGAAAAATTCTATAAGCATATCATTTACAACCTCGCCCATGTGTGTGGGAAAAAGCGCTCCTTTGTCTCTTTTTACATACTGCCTTTTTATTATGGTTGAAATAATAGGCGCGTAAGTGCTCGGTCTGCCTATGCCTTTTTCTTCCAAGTCCTTTACCAGAGAGGCGTCCGTATACCTGGCAGGAGGTTTTGTAAAATGCTGCGAGGGAGTAAGCTTTAAAAGGTCTAATTCCTCTTTTATGGTAAGCGGCGGTATGCTAAGATGTTCGCTTTTGTCTTCATCAAGGTTTAATATTAAAAACCCTTCAAACACCACCTGCGTTCCTGTGCTTTTAAACAAATATATAGGGTCAGACCCTAACGTTGGAATTACATTTGACAGGGTCTGACCCTTTCTAGCAGTAATTTCTACTGTCTTTGTGTTTAACAAGGCCTGCTTCATCTGGCTTTGCAGGAATCTTTCCCATATAAGTTTATACAGCTTATACTGCTCGGCGTTTAAGAATTCCTTCATCTTGTCCGGCGCCCTTAATACCGACGTGGGCCTTATGGCTTCGTGGGCATCCTGGGTCCTTTGCTTGGACTTAAATTTATTGGGTGTTTTGGGTAAAAATTTATCGCCGTATTCTTTAACAATATAAGAAGCAGCTTCTTCCTGCGCTGATTTTGCCACATTCAGCGAATCTGTCCTCATATAAGTTATAAGGCCGATAGTCCCTTCTCCGGGTATGTCCAGGCCTTCGTACAACTGCTGGGCTATGCGCATTGTGCGCTCTGCAGGAAATTTCAATTTATTGTAGGAATCCTGCTGGAGCTTGCTTGTGGTATATGGCGCAGGCGGCATTTTTACTTTTTCAGTTTCTTTGATATCCGTTACCGCAAAATTGCTCACCTTTAATATCTCAACTATTGAATCCGCGTTTTTATTGTCCGCTATCTCGCATTTTTTATTATTTATTTTTTCCAGCTGAGCGGTAAACGAAGATACGGGGTCAGGTCCCGACGATGCGGCAGCGCTGGAAGGGACCTGACCCCTCTTCTTTTTCTTAAGCGTTGCCTCTATCTCCCAATACTCCTGCGGCTTAAATGCCTTTATCTTTTTTTCTCTCTCCACAATAAGCCTTACGGTAACTGACTGCACCCTGCCTGCGCTTAAGCCGTAGCTTATCTTCTTCCATAATAACGGAGAAATACTGTAGCCCACTATCCTGTCCAGTATCCGCCTTGCCTGCTGGGCATTTACCTTGTTTATGTCTATGTCGCGCGGTGAAGCAAATGCCTCATCTATGGCGTCTTTCGTGATCTGGTGAAATTCCACTCTTACAATCTGGCGGTCTTTGCCTTTTAACTCATTTTCCAAGTGCCAGCTTATAGCCTCCCCCTCGCGGTCAGGATCTGTCGCCAGGAATATCCTGGACTTATCCTTTGCCTTGCTTTTCAGCTCGGTGAGTATTTTCTTTCGCCCTTTTACCACCACATATTCGGGCTTAAAGTTGTTGTTTGTGTCTACGCCCATTTTGCTGTGCGGAAGGTCTATTAAATGCCCCATGGAAGATACGACTTCATAGTCGGAGCTTAAGAATTTACTTATAGTCCTGCCCTTTGCCGGAGATTCCACTATTACCAATGATTTTGCCATGTTAAATTTATTTTCTCACAAATAACTTGCCGGGCAGCTGCCTCGCTAAACCCGCAAGTTCTAACTGCAGCAAACTTGACAATACGGTTTGAGAATTCAAACCAGCCTCTTCTATCAAGCTGTCTAAGTCTACAGGTTCATTTTTAAGCAGCAGATAAACCCTTTTATCCTCTACTGCTATGTTTAATGTTTTTATTTTATCTTCAGGATTGCAATCTGTATCGTTTGCATCTTTTAATAATTCGGGGAAAAGCTCTTCTATAACATCCGATGCGCTGCAGGTTATTTTCGCGCCCTGGCGTATCAGGTTGTTGCAACCTTTAAAGGACGCTGCGTCAGCATTCGCGGGAACAGCAAAAACATCCCTGCCTTGTTCCAACGCAAAATCAGCTGTTATTAAAGCACCGCTTTTTAGAGAGGCCTCAACTACAACAGTACCCCTGGACAGGCCGCTTATTACCCTGTTTCTGCGCGGAAAATTTTCTTTTAGCGGAGGCGTATTCATGGCGAACTCTGATATCAGCGCGCCGTTTAATGCTATCTGTTCAGCTAATTTTTCATTTTCCGGAGGGTATATGCAATTTAAGCCACTTCCCAAAACAGCTATTGTTTTACCGCCTGCTTCTATAGCCTCTTTATGCGCTACAGTATCTATGCCCCTGGCCATTCCTGATACAATTGTTACGCCAAGCTTTGAAAACATAGAGCTTAAATCTTTCGCCATTTTTCTGCCGTAATAAGTGCAGTTACGCGCACCGACAATCGCCACTGTCTCTGCGCATATGCTGCTTAGGCCCCCTTTTACATATAAAACTATCGGGGGGCTGCTTATTTCTTTTAAGGCAGCCGGATACTGCGTGTCAAATGTTGTTATTACGCTGACGCCTTTTTCTTTAATGAGCTTTAATTCATCATTGATGTTTTTTATATTAAAAGCAGATGGGTTATACGAACTGACTGCGGCAGACGTATCCTCGCCGAATTTATCAAACAGCTCTTTTAATTTTTTATATCCAAAACCGGATATGCTGTTAAGGAGTAATAGATCTTCTGTTAAAATTTTCACCCGGGGCTTCCTTTCGATCCCGCATCTTCATTGGAAGGGCTGGGTTCATCTTTTTCCAGTGCTTCCATCTGCGCTATGACTTTATCGGCCACCTGCTCAGGCGTAAGATTTGCTGTATCTATGGTAGAATCTGCCTGGCTGTAGTATCTCTGCCGCTTCTTTAACAGGTTTATAATAGCGCCTAAAGGGTTTTTGACGTTAAGCAAAGGCCTATGGGTATAATGCCTGGTGCGTTCTAATATGGTATCAGCTGAGGCAGAAAGGCAGAATACCACGCCTGTCTCTTTAAGCCGCCTTAAGTTGTTCTCATCTATTATCGCGCCGCCGCCTGCGTCAATAACCGCGTTTTTGTTCTTTGCGGCGGCAGCGACAATCTCTGATTCTGTTTTGCGGAAATATTCTTCTCCGTCCTGCGCGAAAATTTCAGGTATAGGCTTACCCGTCTTCCACTCAATCATATCATCAAGGCAAAGCCTTTGCCTTTTAAGGCGTTCGGCTATAATTTTGCTTACTTCGGTCTTTCCAGTACCCATAAAACCAGTAAGAACAATATTCCTACCCATGGCCTGCTCCTATCTCAAAATTTATTTAATTTTCCAGTGTATCCCCTAAAGTTTCTTTTGGTTTCCTCAAGGGAATCTCCACCGAATTTTTCAAGCAATGCCCCTGCCAGCGCCGCAGCTGTCACGTTTTCGCCTACAGTTGCAGCTGCGGAAAGAGCGCATACATCAGAGCGCACTGTCGCTGCGCGCCTGGGGCTTTTCGTTTTTATGTTTACTGAGCTAAGGGGCTGCATAAGGGTAGATATGGGTTTCATAAAGCAGCTTACGCGTATAGGTTCTCCGTTGCTCATGCCGCCTTCGATGCCGCCGGCGTTGTTGGTTTTTCTTACAAATTTTCCCTGTTTGTAATATATACTGTCGTGAAACAGCGAACCCCTTAAATATGCGCCTTCAAAACCAATGCCAAATGAAACACCTTTTACAGCCTGTATTGAAATCAGTTCTGAAGCAAGTATGGCGTCCAGTTTTCTGTCGTGCTGCATACAGCTGCCCAACCCCGCAGGTACACCAAGGGCAACAATCTCAAAAACCCCGCCCAGGGTATCTCCCCTTTTTATGGCTTCATCTATTGTTTTTTTCATAAGTTTTTCTGCGTATTTATCGGCGCATAAAAGCTGCGAGCCTTGAGATATCTTCTTTATTTGCGAAAGGCTCAAATTCCCGGTTAAAGTCTTTACCGGGCCTATTGACTTTACATGGCCGAATATATTTATGCCGAATATTTGCAAAAACTGGCGGCATATGCTGCCTACAGCCACTCTCGCGGCAGTTTCACGCGCGCTGGCGCGCTCTAATATATCCCTTGCATCATGGACATCAAATTTTAACATACCTGCTAAGTCAGCGTGGCCGGGCCTGGGGTATATAATCGCGGGTAATTTTTCCAGGCTTTTATCCTTATTTTCTATAACTAGCGCTATAGGGCTGCCTGTAGTCTCGCCTTTTCTCACGCCCGAAAGTATGTTTACCTTGTCTAATTCTATCTTCATGCGCGCGCCGCGGCCGAAACCTTGTTGGCGCTTTTTAAGCTGCGCGTTTATAGAATTTTCATCAATAGATACGCCGCGCGGCATACCCTCCAGTATAGCGACTAAAGATTTTCCGTGCGATTCCCCTGCAGTCATGTATCGCAGCATGGTATTCTCCTTGCCCGACCTTGGCGGGCTTGTTAATAAAGTAAATATCCCAGGATTCTCTGGCCCCAGAACATCACTATCGCTGTTGCCAGCGACAAATACGGGCCATAAGGTATAACTTCTACCTTATATTTTAATTTCATTATAATCCCGACGCCTGCGCCGAAAAACGGGGCTATGAAAAATATTAAAACAACATACTGCCAACCTAAAAACGCGCCTATCATGGCAAGGAATTTTACATCCCCGCCACCCATGGCGTCTTTTTTAAATATAATCTTTCCCACTACGCCTATAATGTAAATTGAAGCGCCGCCGATCAACAGGCCTAAGCCTGAATTTAATAAGCCCATATACCAAATGGTTTTACCGTGCAGCTGCGGATAAAGCGCGCTTAAGATAAGCCCCGCGGCCATGCCGCCGAAACTTACTTCATCGGGGATTATCTGAAATTTAAAATCAACAAACGTTGCTACAATAAGGCAGCACAATAAAATAGAATATGCTAAAAACGCAGGGCTAAGGCCCCATTGCGCAAAACTTAAGGCCAGTAAAGCTGCGGTTAAAATTTCAACTATCATATACATAGGCGGGATTTTCTTTTTGCAAAACCTGCATTTTCCACCTAATAACAGATAGCTCAAAACAGGAATGTTATCATACCAGTATACGGTTTTATCGCATTCCGGGCAATGCGAACGGGGCGCTACTACAGATTGTTCGCGCGGCAGCCTGTAGATACAGACATTTAAGAAACTGCCGATAATTAAACCAAATATAAAAACTAGCATTGACATAGAGTATTTGCACCGTCTGGGAAAGCTAAGGGGCAAGTGTCCCCTTTACGGGGACATTTGCTACTTTGCTTTCCCAGACGGTGCTATTTTCCTTTTTAGCGCCTTTCTCATTACCTCAACAGGCGCTTTTTTGTGCGTCCATAATTGAAAAGCCTCTGCTCCCTGGTAAAGCAGCATACCTAAGCCGTTTGAAGCCTTTATGCTTCTTTGTTTTGCTGTTTTTACAAGCCTGGTAGGGGAAATATTATATATCAGGTCATAAACAGCTTTTGTTTTATTTAAGATTTTTAAATCTATGGGCAACGGGTCTGTTTTTTTCATGCCTAACGGAGTAGCATTTACAAGCAAATCGATATTGTATTGAGCATTAAGTATTGAGTGTTGAGATGACGCCTCAATCCTGCATTTAGGAAAATATTTTTTAATGTTTCTTACCAGCGAGACAGCCTTTGCTTTTTGAACGTCCACGATAAAGACCTCTTTTGCGCCTTCTTTTGCCAGCGCAAATGCCACTGCCCTACCTGCGCCGCCAGCACCCACAACAAGGCAGGCCTTATTTTTTAAAGTTATTTTCAGGTCTGTTTTTACGCTTTTTATAAATCCTGTTGCGTCTGTGTTAAAGCCAAAAAGCCTTTCGTTTTTAACCACTACGGTATTAACAGCGCCTATCATGCGGGCTAATTTATCAACGCTGTCCAGATGTTGCATGCAGGCGGATTTATGCGGTATTGTAACATTAAAACCGCTTGTGCCGCTACGCAACATTTTTATCGCCTGGGCCAGCCTTTTCGGCTCAATCGCCAGCGGAATATATAAGGCTTTTATTTTTAGCCTGGAAAATGCCGCCATTTGCATATATGGCGACAAGGTGTGGGCAACCGGATAACCTATTAACGCAAACAGTTTTATTTTTGAACTTTGCATTTTGAATTTTTACAAACACTGCCTTAGTTTTGGCTCGTGCTGGGAGGATATCTTGTTTATAACATTAAGATAGGCTTTAACACTGGCTTCAATAACGTCGGTACTTGTGCCTGTGCCTGTAATTACCTGGTTTTTTATCTCTACCTTTACCGAGGCCTCTCCCAGGGCGTCTTTACCGCTTGTGACAGACCTTATCGAATAATCCACCAGTTTGCCACGGGTGTTTGTCACTTTGTCTATAGCCTTATAGCAGGCATCTACAGGGCCATCGCCTTTGGCTTGCGTTTCCACTATTTTTTTGCCTGCCTTTAATGTTAACCTGGCTGCTGGTATTACGTCTGTGCCGCCTTCTATAAAAAGGCGGATTAGTTTATACTTTTCCGTAATAACACTTATCTCGTCTTCCACAAGGGCCTTTAAATCTTCGTCAAAAATATTCTTTTTCTTGTCAGCGAGCACCTTAAATTTTTTAAATATTGTATCAAGTTGCTGGGGCGAAAGCTTAAAACCTAATTTTTCATACCTTTTAATTAACGCGTGCCTGCCTGAGTGCTTGCCCAAAACAAGCCTTGTCTCGCCGAAACCCACGTCTTCGGGCCTCATTATTTCGTATGTGATTGCCTTTTTTAAAACTCCGTCCTGGTGTATACCTGATTCATGGCTGAAGGCATTTATTCCTACAATAGCTTTATTAGGCTGCACATTTATACCTGTAAGCCTGCTTACCATGCGGGATGTCTTGTAAATCTGCGTCGCGCCAATGCCTGTCTTTAGGTTAAAAAAATCATTGCGGGTACTTATGGCCATAACAACTTCTTCCAAAGAGGCGTTACCTGCGCGTTCGCCTATTCCGTTTATAGTGCATTCCACCTGGCGGGCTCCGTTTCTTACAGCTGCCAGGGAATTTGAAACAGCCAGCCCTAAATCATTATGACAGTGGACACTTATCACGGCCCTGTTTATATTGGGAACGTTGTTTATTATGTCTTTTATTAACACGCCGAACTCATACGGGATAGCATATCCTACGGTATCGGGAATATTTACTGTCTTTGCCCCTGCCGTTATAACCGCCTCTACCACCTTAAAAAGAAATTCCTTTTCCGTTCTTGAGGCGTCTTCAGGAGAAAATTCAACGTCACCTACTAACCTTTTTGCGTATTTCACTGACTCCACAGCCTGCTTTAGGATTTCATCTTCTGCTTTCTTTAGCTTGTATTTCATGTGTATTTTTGACGTAGCCAAAAACACGTGTATGCGCGGCCTTTTAGAAAATTTAACCGAATTATAAGCTGCGTCAATGTCTTTGGTTAACGAACGCGCAAGGCCGCATATGATGGGGCCTTTTATGTTCTTTGCTATCTGCTTTACAGCGTCAAAATCATCAGGCGAAGCTATAGGAAATCCTGCTTCTATTACATCTACCCCCAGGCGCGCAAGCTGGTTGGCAATCTCCAGCTTTTCCTTTTTCTGTAAACTCGCGCCAGGCGATTGTTCTCCGTCTCTTAGCGTAGTGTCAAATATTATTATTTTTTCATCCATGGCATCATCTCGCGAAGCTGCTTGCCTACCTTTTCTATCTGGTGCTCGTCCCCTTCTTTCATCAGTTTGTTGAAATTCGGCCTGCCTGCTTCATTCTCCTTAATCCACTCTCTGGCAAATTTGCCTTTTTGTATTTCTTTGAGTATCTTTTTCATTTCCTTGCGGGTTCTCTCGGTGATAACCCTTTTGCCGCGCGTTAAATCACCGTAGCACGCTGTATTTGAAACACGGCGCCGCATGCCTGATATGCCTGTTTCCTGTATCAAATCTGTGATGAGCTTAAGTTCATGTAAAACTTCAAAGTACGCTATTTCCGGCTGATATCCTGCCTCAATAAGCGTGTCAAAACCTGCTTTTATAAGCTCGCTTGCGCCGCCGCACAATACCGCCTGCTCACCGAAAAGGTCTGTTTCTGTTTCTTCTTTAAAAGTTGTTTCTATAACGCCTGCCTTTGTGGCGCCCAAGCCTTTTGCGTAAGCCAGGGCTATTTTCAGGGCCTCGCCGCTTGCGTCCTGAAATATCGCGACTAAGCAGGGTACGCCTTTGCCCTCTTCATACATCCTGCGCACAAGCGCTCCGGGCCCTTTTGGCGCTATCATAAACACATCCACTTTTTTAGGAGGCTTTATCTGTTTAAAATGAATGTTGAAGCCGTGTGAAAAGCACAGCGCCTTCCCTTTTTTAAGGTTCGGCTTTATTGATTCATCATAAACTTTTGCCTGCACGTGGTCCTGTGTAAGAATCTGTATAATGTCCGCCTTTTGCGCTGCTTCTGCCGCAGACATAGGCGTAAAGCCGTCTTTTTTTGCCTGCTCGTAATTGGGTGTGTTTTCAAGCTCTGATACAATCACGTTGCATCCTGAATCGCGCAAACATAAAGACTGGCCTCTGCCCTGTATGCCGTAGCCTATAATGGCGATTGTCTTATTTTTTAAAATTCCCAAGTCCGCGTCTTTGTCATAATAGATCTTAATCATTTTCCTCTCCTTCTATGAGCAGACGATTTACGGAGCCATAGATTACGTTTACGCGACGTAAATCGTAGCCCGCAGGCGTCTGCGAATTAATCCCGAAGCGTACGCAGCAGATTTCGTAAGAAATCTGCAAGTGCTTACGCAAGGGATACATATTGTCAATTATATCCCGGCTCACAAGCTATGCCAAAATTCTCTTCGATAATTTTGTCATATTCGCCGGGATAAATTCGGCCTGCAAGCTTATGTCTCTTCGTTCCATAAGCTTGGGCCTCATTTAGTAAGTCAAAGCTATTCTGCCGGTGCGTACTAACTCCTTAACACCGAATTTCGAAAGAGACTCAAGCAACTGTTTTACCTGTTTCTGGTCTCCTACTGCCTCTATAATTGTCGTTTCGCCCTTATGATAAACTATTTTGGCGACATATTTGTCCAGCACGGACTCTAATTTGTTTTTATCTTTCGCTGAGCAGGCAACTTTTACGAGTATAAGTTCCCTGTCAAGGTGCTCTTTTTTGGTAAAGTCTGTTATTGTGATAATGTCTATGAGTTTATTTAACTGTTTTTTAATCTGCTCCAGTATTTTCTCGTCTTTTGCCTCTACCACAATGGTCATATAAGAAATATCCGGATTCAGCGTCTCGCTTACAGCCAAAGACGCGATATTGTAGCCGCGCGCGCTGAATAATCCCGCGACCCGCGCGAGCACGCCGAACCTATTCTCAACCAAAACCGAAATTGTATGTCTCATTCGTTTGCTCCTTAAGCTAATCCGTCGAGCATCCTGTTTATCGCCTCACCTGCAGGGACCATCGGATACACGTTCTCCTCCGGCTCCACACGAAAGTCAATAAATACTGTGTTATCTGTTTTAAGCGCTTTCTCAATGGCGGGCCGCACATCTTGTTTTTTCGTTACAAGTATCCCCAGTGCGCCGTAGCTTTCGGCAAGTTTTACAAAATCTGGCGAGGTTATACACACATGGGAATAACGCCTTTTGTAAAACAATTCCTGCCATTGCCGCACCATGCCTAAATAGCCGTTATTTAAAATAGCCACCTTGACATTTATCTTATTGCATACGCACGTTGCCAACTCCTGTATGTTCATCTGTATGGAACCGTCTCCGGCGATATCAATGACTGTCTTATCAGGATAAGCTACCTTTGCCCCTATTGCGGCCGGAAAACCAAAACCCATGGTCCCTAAGCCCCCCGAAGAAATAAAAGTGCGCGGATGTATATACTGATACCACTGCGCTGCCCACATCTGGTTCTGGCCCACCTCGGTAGTTATAATGGCGTCGCCTTTTGTCATGTTGTAGATCTGCTCTATTACATACTGGGGCTTAATCTTATCGCCGTCCTTATACTGTAACGGGTATTTTTTCTTTAAGGCCTCTACTGTTTTAAGCCATTCCGCGGTAGCGGGCGCTTTTTTAATCTGCTCAAACAGTTCACCAAGTATATTCTTCGCGTCTCCAACTATAGGGATATCCACGCGGATATTTTTGCTTATTGATGAAGGGTCAATATCAATGTGGATTATTTTTGCCCCGGGGGCAAAACTGTCTGTCCTGCCTGTCACGCGGTCATCAAAACGCGCGCCCACGGCAATAATCAGGTCAGAGTCTGAAATAGCGTGGTTTGCGTAAGCTGTACCGTGCATGCCAAGCATGCCCAGCGACAATTTATGCGTCGCAGGGAAACAGCCTATGCCCATAAGCGTCCATGTAACAGGCGCCTGTATCTTTTCCGCAAATTTTCGCAATTCAACAGCGGCATTGCTTGTAATTATGCCGCCGCCTGTATAGATAACCGGCCTTTTGCTGTTTTGTATAAGCTTTGCCGCTTTTTTAATCTGTCCGGGGTGGCCGTAATATGTCGGCTTATAGCTGCGCATTTCAACTGTCTCGGGCCAGATAAATTCCGTATCCTGCATCTGCACGTCAGAGGGAATATCTATTAACACAGGGCCTGGCCTGCCTGTTTGGGCTATGTAAAAAGCCTCACGTACTGTCCTGGCTAAATCTTTTACATCCTTTACCAGATAATTATGTTTGGTAATGGGCCTGGTAATACCTGTAACATCCGCTTCCTGGAAAGCGTCGTTTCCGATTAAAAAGGACTTCACCTGTCCTGTAATGGCAATCATTGGTATGGAGTCCATATAAGCATTGGCAATGCCTGTGGTTAAATTGGTTGCGCCAGGGCCTGACGTGGCTAAGCACACGCCCGGTTTTCCTGTTGCGCGCGCATATCCGTCAGCAGCATGCGCAGCCCCCTGTTCGTGGCGCGTCAGGATAAATCTGATATCCGCATCGTAGATTTTGTCAAAAATAGGCAAAACCTGTCCGCCTGGATATCCGAATATCACTTTCACGCCCTCGCGTTTTAAGCTTTCAATTAAAATCTGCGCGCCTATCATTCTAATATCGCTCCTTTATCCGCTGAACTTACTAATTTTGTATAGCGTGACAGATAGCCTGTCTTTATTTTAGGCGGAATTGCCTTCCACGTTTTAAATCTTTTCTGGATTTGGGCGCTGGTTAATTTAACCTCAAGCTTCCTGCCTGGTATATCTATCGTAACTATGTCACCGTCTTTTAAAATTCCAATCGGCCCGCGGGCTGCTGCTTCAGGCGAAATATGCCCTATGCAGGGGCCTTTTGTGCCGCCTGAAAAACGGCCGTCTGTAATTAAGGCAACTGAGTCAGCCATGCCCATGCCAACAATTGCAGAGGTTGGGGCAAGCATTTCACGCATACCCGGGCCTCCTGCAGGGCCTTCGTAGCGGATAACAACAATCTCGCCTTTATGTATTTTTTTCTTCAATATGGCCTGCATTGCCTCTTCTTCCCTGTTAAATACCCTGGCGCGGCCTGTAAACTTCATCATCTTTGAGCTGACCGCAGATTGCTTCACAACCGCTCCGCTTGGCGCAAGATTGCCGTATAAAACCGCGATGCCTCCCTGCTTATGGTAAGCCTCATTTAGCGGGCGGATTACTTCTTCGTCAAAGATTGTCGCTTTATCCGCGATTTTAAAAATTCGCTCGCCGCTTACATTTAAAGTATTGTGTAATTTACCTTTTAACCTTTTAAGCACTGCCGGAATACCGCCTGCGTATTCCAAATCTTCCATAAAATACTCGCCCGCTGGCTCTAAATTCGTAATATGCGGCGTGTTTTTGCTTATTTTGTCAAAATCCTTAAGCCCTATTTTTATCTTCGCCTCATTGGCAATGCTCATAATGTGTAAAACAGTGTTGCTTGAACCGCCTAATGCCATATCCACAACAATGGCATTTTCAATGGATTTCTTGTTGATAATATCCAGCGGCCTTATGTTTTTCTTTACCAATTGCACAACTCGCTCGCCGCTTGCCTGCGCAATGCGCCGTTTTTTGGCTGAAACCGCCAGGGCTGTTGCGCAACCTGGCAAAGACAGACCAATAGTCTCTGTAATGCATGCCATTGTATTTGCCGTATACAGCCCCTGGCATGAGCCTGCTCCTGGGCATGCTTCAGACTCCAGACAAATTAAATCTTGGGGGCTTATTTCGCCTTTTTGCGCTTTACCCACTGCTTCAGAAGTATCGTGCACAAAAGCAAGCTTTCTTTTGTTAAGCCTGCCTGAGAGCATGGGCCCTGCGGTAACAATAATAGCAGGAATGTTAAGGCGAGCCACGCCCATAATCATGCCCGGGGTTATTTTGTCGCAATTTGTAAGGCAGATTATACCGTCTAACTGGTGGGCATTGCAAACTGTTTCTATTGTGTCTGCGACTATTTCCCTTAACGCAAGGGGATAGCACATTCCCAAATGGCCCATAGCTATGCCGTCGCATATACCTGGCACACCGAAAATAAACGGTACCCCGCCGCCATAGCAAATCCCACGTTCAGCATAGCGTTCCAGATCGCGCATGCCTATGTGGCCGGGTATTAAATCCGTAAAAGAAGAAGCTATGCCTATAAAAGGGCGGTTTAAGTCTTTTCTGCTTAAGCCCGTTGCGTGTAAAAGCGCCCTGTGAGGTACCCTTTCAATCCCTTTCTTTATAATATCGCTACGCATATTATGTTACCCCTTTAATGAGCCCCGACGTAATGTCGGGGCGAATTAATCCCGAAGCGTGCTTGCAGATTTCGTAAGAAATCTGCAAGCGTTTACGCGAGGGATATGTTAGTATTATAGTTATACAATAGACATAAATTATAGCACAACAAACACCTATGTCAATAAATTATTAAGTGGGTTATTCGGTGCCTTTGCGGCTAGGCAGGGGAGGCAAGTCTTTTTTGGGATTATATTGGAGGGCCTTGCTATATAACTGGCTTGCCAGGTCTTTCTCGCCTTTGATGCTGTATATAACCGCCAGGTTGTAATATCCTGCGGCATCCACCTTATTAAGCTGTATATAGCTTTCGCATTCTTTTATCGCTTTATCAAGCAAATCTGCGCTACTTGTATCCTTAAACCCATTAAAATATATGCTGCCTAAAATTCTGGCATATTTATAGTCAAAGGGGTTAAGCCTTCTGCTGATTTTAAGGTATTTAATGGCAAGATTTATGTTTTGTGAGGAATTTTTATACTTCTGAACATTAAAAAAATAAACATCAGCTGCAAATTGCCTGCCTAAAAACACAGAGGAAACAATAACCAGAAAAAACCCGAAAGGCACAAAAAACTTCTTAATAAAATTTTTATTCGTTAAGGCCGGCTGCTCCTGCAGCTGCGAAAAGGCTATTGCAATTATTACCCACCAGTAAAAAGATACCATTGGCGCAAATATGGTAAAATCAACTGTGTTGTGTAAAAGAAACGCAAGCGCTGAACAGAATAACCCCGCCAAAAACAGTCTTTTGGTTTTATCTTTTTCTCTTTTAAGGCAACTGGCTATTCTGTATATTACGTATGCGTAAAAAGATAAAAATAATAAAAATCCTGTTATGCCTAAATCCGCCCAGAATTCAAGGAAACTGTTATGCGCGTGCGCCGCATATTGTGTGGGGTTTGTTATATAATTTGGAAAAACATCCTTAAAAGTACCTGCGCCTGTGCCGAACAGGGGCGAGCTTTTTATCATGGAAATTGTTTTTTCCAGGTACAGCCTCCTGGCAGAAAAAGAGCCTTGAGTTAATTTATCAGACCTTTTACTTATAAGCGCTGTTGCGGAAAAAAACACTACTAAAACCATCACCGCAAGCATTATCTTTGCGGGAACAGTTTTGGGTATAAGTTTTCCCCCTGCGTATAATACCGCCGTTATAAGCGCGGCAATAAAAAGGCTTAAATTACCTCCGATTGAATACGTAAACAGGGTTGCTAAAAATATAAGCGAGAAAATTATGCATAAATATATCTTATGTCTTGCGTTTTTTACCAGGGCGAAACATGAAACAGCCAGCGGCAATATCATGCATAAAAATCCGGCCATAAGGTTTGGCCATCCGAAAAACGTGGAAAGGCGCTTAAGCTCAAAGAAGTTGTTTATGCGGTAGTCTGGCATCGGGATCTTAAGCTGCTTCAGCGCGTAGTCATAGATGAAGAAATAATGATAAAGGCCTTTTATTGCTGTGATTACACCCGCTGCCAGCAGAAGGCAGATAAAAATATTTCTGCGTAAAGGGGCCTTTAAGCAATTAGAGATAATAAAAAAAAGATAAATATTGGCCAGAAGCTCAAGCGTAAACCTCAAGGTTGAATCTTTATTGACGGAATATATAAAAGATACGCACGATACAAGCGCCATAGCGCTTAGCAGTATTGCGACGGGCATGTTAAAATCAGCGCAATGCCTTTCCAGCACCAATTTTATTAAAAATAAGAAAAATATCGCGTATATAAAAAGGTTAATTGCCTGCGTCGGTAAATCTACTATAAGCCCTAAGTCTATATTATGGCTGGGCCCTAAAAAAGAAATCAGGCGCCATAATAAAAATAATCTTATAAATATAAGTGTGGCGCAGCAGATTAATATTATCCGCTCTAAAATTTTAATCACGGTATTTCCTTCTGGCCATTTTATTATCTATATACCAGAACAGCGCCCTTGAAAAGGCAAGCGATGTAAAACTAAAAATTCCCCACAACAGGATAACGGAACGACCGTAGTCAAATTCTTTTAAAAGAAACGACAAAGACATCGCAACTAAAAGCCCCATTATAACCGCCTTCATAATGGAGGAAATATCAAGCACTTTTGAAGCCCTGCTCCACCTTGGTATGTAAAGATTGAAATAGGCGCATGTGCCTATCCAGAGCATTATGACAAATGGAAGCGATCTTATGTATATGCCGAACGGGTTAATCTGATATTGCAAAACACTGTTTAAAGAATAACGCACCCAGTATGCTCCGCACCATGCAATACTTACAAAAACTGCATCAACTAATAATAATAAAAATACGCGCCATATGAAAAATATATTGCCCAGTATGTACCTGCGCCATAGCCTGCTTGGCTCTAGCCCAAGTCTAAACAGCCACTCAAGGCCTGTTTGCCTCATCCATACAGGCGCTCTTTTTATCCGCAAAGAATAATAATCAAATAAAGCGCCTACGCCCCACAGCACAGCTGTGTTTAAGCGGCGCTTGTTCCTGTGTATCCATTTCTCCTGCTTTGGAACGCCCATACCTACCAACAATACGTCCGGGCGCAATGCATTAATCTCATCTATTATTGCGCTTTCTTCCTTTTCATCAAAAAATCCGTGATGCACACCTTTTATATTTAATCCTGGGAAATTTTTTCTTAAATTATTAGCGGCCTCCTGCGCTACACCTTCTGCGCCTGCCAGAATATAGACAGAATACCCTTTCTGGGCGCAGAGTGAACATAGTTGCGGCAGAAAATCCCCGAGGTTTACCCTTTCTTTAAGCGGTGCCTGCGTAAAGCGCGACGCCCAGACCACGCCCATTCCGTCAGGATAAACCAGGTCCGCGTTTTTAACTATCAGGCGGTATTTTTTATCTAGAAAAAAACGGTTAATACAATCTGAGTTCACATAATATATTTCATGGGCAAGCTTTTCCCCTATGAAGCCTTCTACCTTATCCAGCATCTCTTTTATAGTCAGCCGGTCTATTTCCACCCCTAATATATTACATACGTCTTTTCTTTTTTTTGTTTCCATAACTATCTGTTAAAATCCCTTATGTGGCCAAGCACTGCCTTTGCGCCTTTTAAGATATATCCTACGTCAGAAACGTTTCTTATGCCGGCTAAGTTCCTCATAATAAATTTTGGCTGCAAGAAAATCTTGTAAATCTCTTTGCAGGCCCGCATAACTTCCTCAGGGCTCATATCGCCTGATTTTAATACCGGCTGGGACATGTCAAATTTATCGTAATCTTTGGGATCTATTATAAACCAGTTGTTTTTTAGGGCCTGCTTATAAAGCTCGGTTCCGGGATAAGGCACAAGCACAGTTGCCTGCAGCATTTCAACATAACCTTTAGACATTAATTGCCTTGCCAGGTTAAGGGTATTATAAGCGTCTTCTTTAGTTTCCCAGGGATATCCTACCATTATAGTAAGGTGTATGTCTATGCCTGCATTTTTTAATTGCTTGCTCTTTTTTATTATCTCATCTACGGTGGTGTTTTTATTCAACATATCAAGAGTCTTTTGATTTGCGGACTCAAGGCCCATTTTAAATTTCCTGAAATTCGCGCGCCGGGCGAGTTTTATCGCGTCCTCATCCAAGCCGTGGTAATTCATGTTGCAGGAAATACAAATTTTTTTATTATAATTACGCTTTATCATACCTTCGCAGAAACTTTTAAGCCAGTTTCCCGCCGGAAAAGTTCCTGTATCGTCGAAAATCTCTTTTGCGTTATATTTTTCTATAAGCATTCCTATTTCATCGAGTACATTTTCCGCGCTGCGCTGCCTGAAATTGGGATACATCTGAGTCCAGGAGCAGAAACTGCATTTATTCCACCAACAATCCCTACCTGCTGTGGTATAAAAAAAGGCTTTGTGCCTTTTCCATTTCTCGCCGTAAAGATGCGCTTTTGTCAGGCCCCTGTCTATAAATGGGAGCTCATCGAGGTTCTGCGTTAATTTAAATTCGCCTGTATTTTTTATCTCGTTGTCTTGGCGGTACCATATGCCGGTTGCCAGAGATGAGCTCTCCTTTAAATGTTTTGCGATACTTAAAAGTGATACATCATAATCGCCGCCTGTTATTACAAAATCAACGCTACAGTTTTTCATGGATTCTTCCGGAAGCGCAGTAACATGGTCTCCGTAGAGAACAGTCGACAGTCTATGGTCTATAGTCGATAGATTTTTGAGTTTATCGATTATTTTCCAGTGCTGCTTTATAACAGGGGTTTTTGTTTCAAAGGCAACGATATCGGGTTTTTCCTTTTGTATAAAACTATAAAACTGTTCCTGCGTCCATTTTTGGGCAATGCAGTCGTTCCATATTACATCAAAACCTTCTTTTTTAAGCAATGTAGCGGCCATAGCGGAAACGACAGGATAAATATATGAAGGCTGGTTATACCACTGAAACTGCCGGTTCTGCGTAAGCATTGCCGAGACCCGCCCTTTCTTGAAAGGGCGGGTCGAGCCCGGGCCCTGTAATGGAGGATATGATATGAGGATTTTAAAAGGTGCAGGGCTCATTTTATCATGCTCAAAATATACCTATAAGAGACTCTTTTTTTTCGCATAATTACTTTGCGTTTTTGAAGCATCTTTGGCAGCAACCTTATTATCTCCGGCCAGGTTTTAAAAAGAAACGGCTCCCTGAATAATGTATGGCAAAAAGATATAAACTCAAAGGCTAATATATACGGTAAATGCAAAATAAATGTAAAAGGCAACTCGTTTTTTATAAGCATAAGGTAGCGGTTTCTATACTGCAAACGCCTTAGGTTCTTGGGCATTATTATTCGCCTGTCAGGCGAATAAGCCCTATAATGATAGGCTACGGCCTGTGGCACATAAATACACTTCCATCCTGCCAGCTGCGCTCTCCATGCCAAGTCAGCCTCTTCCCTGTATGCGAAAAAATCCTCGTCAAAGTATTCCCCATTAATCTTAATATCCTCCAGCATATCTCTACGGCAGAACAATGCAGCTCCCGACGCTCCGAATATATTGCGCTCACTGCTATACTGGCCGGAATCTTTTCTGCCAAAACCTTCATCTAAGTTTCTCCTGTTTTTACATAGAATAATGCCTGCGCTGTCCAGAGTTTTCTGCGCCTGACCTTTAGCCTGCATCCTGTATAGCTTCCCCTGCACCATGCCCGTTCTTTTATCTTTCTCAATGGCATTAACCATTTTCTCTATAAAAAAATTATCAAGGACAATATCGGCGTTTAAGAATAAAAGAAACTCTCCTTTAGAGGCGCGCATAAATTCATTATGCGCTTTTGCGTAGCCGGTATTTATGCTGTTTTCAATAACAGTAATATTGGGGTATTCTTTTTTTATAAATTCTGCCGAACCATCAGCCGAATCATTGTCTGTTATAATTATTTCTATATTTTTATAACTTTGCGCCAGGATAGACGCTATGCAATCCTTCAGGAATGCGCCCTGCTTAAAGTTAAGTATGCTTACGGATATTAATTTCATGCCGCAATGGTTTTTTTAAAAAAAATTCTTCTACACCCATCTGCGATAAATTTTATTAAACTGTAATGGGTCAGGATAGAATCTATGTATTCATCCGAAACGACCCTGCCCGCCTGGATGGCTTTTCTTTCTCTACGCAGATATTTCAAGTTTTTAAAAATACTTATTTTGCCAAGTAAAAATGGCCTAAGGTTACCTTTAAGGGTATGCCATAAAAAAGATATAATATTGTATAGCCCGATAATGGCCCCATATTTAATCAACAATCGCCGGGGCATATTTTTTATCAAAACATATCCGGCGTTGCGACTGCACAAATATAAATGCTCGGGGTTTAACTCACCTAAGGTGCTGTGCCCGTGGTGATACGCAATAGCCTGCCCGACATAAAGACATTTATATCCTTTAAGCTGGGCCCTGAAACTTAAATCCACATCTTCATAATATGCCGGTGAAAAATTTTCGTCAAATAAACCTATATCTGCCAGCATGCTCCTTTTATACAGTGCGGCGCCGGCACAGGCACCGAACACTTCCGCATCTTTATTATATTTCCCGCCATTTTTCCGGGCATTGCCGCGTTTTTTTGCTGCCCCGAAAATATAAAAAATATCGCCTGCTGAATCTATTTTATTTCTATCTTTATAATCTAAAACTTTGCTTGCGAAAAATGCCACTTTTGGATTATTTTGGGCTGCATTAGACAACGCCTCAATCCAGCGCGGGTGCACTTCCATGTCATTATTTAAAAGAGCTATATATTCTGATGCTGAACTTTTTATGGCTATGTTATTACCTGCACTAAACCCTGCGTTTTTGGATAAACATATGAGTTTTGCCTGTGGATAAATACTTTTTACAAGACCCGCGGATCCGTCGATTGAGCCATTGTCTACTACAATAATTTCAAAACTTTTATGTGTTTGGGCCCGTAAAGATTTTAGACAATTATCTAAAAGGCCTTTTTTATCTTTGTTTACTATAACTACGCTTATCATTTTTAAATTACTTAAACAGATTGATAATTTTTTTAAGGTTTTTCTTTAAACGAAAAGGAATATATTTTTTGATTGTGCCTTTTATGCCTTTTTGTGTTTCTCCTAAGCTATACGACTTGTCTAGAATACGCTCGAGAAAAACATAATCAATTTCCTTTATCTTGGGTTCAAGCCTGCTCCTTCTATAGCTACAATGATCCTTGAGAAGGTGGAGGTTATGCTTCAGTCCATATTCAAACAGGTCGCTTCCGGGGTGAGGGGTATAATAAGCCGGGCTGCAGTGGTAAGGCCTTATCTTTTTAATCATGTCATATGTCTGCAATTGCTCTTCTTTGGTTTCGCTCGGCAAACCAAACATATAGTTCGCCCAAATCTTTATGCCGTATTCATGGCATATCTGGGCTGCTTTTAAATTTTGTTCTACAGTAGTCCCTTTTTTTAAAAATTTAAGCACCCTGTCGCTGCCGCTTTCAAAGCCTATTATAAAAAGAGACAGGCCTGCGCTGCACAGCGCCCTGACCATATCTTCATTTTTGCATATAATGTCAGGCCTGCTCTGGCAGATAAAAGGCTGGTTAAATCCTTCGCTCTTATAAAGGCTGCAGAATTTCAGCACCCATTCCTTGTTTTCGGTAAGGCAGTCGTCATGTATCATCAGACTGTTAAAACCGAATTGTTCGCGAAGCAGTTTTAACTCGGCTATTACATTTTCCGGGCTTCGCCGCCGGAGGCCTTTGCCGAATATCAGCCTTTCCGCCGGCTGGCAATAGCTGCAGTTATAGCTGCAGCCTCTTCCTGCAATTATGGTAACAAAGGGCTCTCGCAAAAACGGGACAAAAGGCTCCTCGGGAGAATCAAACAAGTATCTGTCTGCAAACGGAATTGTGTCTAAATCGGGCTGGATACCCTTTATAACCCTCTCTCTTTTTACGCCCTGCGCAATATCTTCTACCAGTTTGACAAAACTGATTTCGCCTTCGCCTACATGCACATAGTCTATAGAGCTTTCTTTTTCAACCTCTTCGGGCATAATGGAAGGGTGCGGACCGCCCGCTACTATCCTGGTTTCGGGTTTATATTTTTTTATTATTTCTGCGCATTTCACGGCAGGCGCATAATCACAGCTCATCATGGTAACACCGACAACGCCCAGGTCATTTTTCCTGATTATAGAACTAAAATTGTCCCAGCTTGAAAGCCGGCGTAAATCAATAAGGCTCACACTGTGGCCTTTTCCTTTTAAGCAGGCGCTTAAGAGGCAGAGGCCATGATTAATAAAAGTGCCTTCATCTCCTACCTTGCAGTTAAAACCACATGCTGTAATGCCCGGATAAATCAGCGTAACCTTCATGGATTTATTTACTTTTTTTACCTCTAAGCCTTTTGGATATGTAATTTATTATATTTAATTTATCATATTCAAAAAAATCTATAATTTCTTTGGGGTTAATCGCTATTCTGTTTTGGATATATTTTCTCTTTTCCTGAAATGTCTTCCGGCAAAACCTGAGCGTTTTCGTTACGATTTTTATCTTGGCCGAGGGCGGCATTGAGCCTTCTCTGGAGATTAAAAAAAATAATTCTCTTAGTAAAAATTGAAAGAACACCTTCCTGAGTTCATACCGAGTTATATTTTTATATATAGCTAAATACCTGTTGGTAAAACCCTTTACATAATAATCCGATTGCATCCCTGCGTCATTTTTTCTGGTATAACCCCTTTCGTGGTAAGCAACGGCTTTTGGCTGATAGACAGCTTTCCAGCCTCTTAGCTGCATCCTCCAGCAGATATCCACATCTTCGACATAGTTAACAAAATCTTCGTCAAAATATTCATTTTTAAATTTTACATCTGCCAGGGTTTCTTTTCGAAACAGCGCGGCAGCACCGCAGACCCCAAAGACAAACCTTTTCTCTTTTGTGTCATATTGCCCGCAATCCTCTTCCGTTGCTCCTCTGGGCGAAGGGAAATAACATGCCATTTTTATTCCGGTAGTGTCAATCTTGGTGGTTTTTTTCCCGTCGAGAATTTTATACAGTTTGCCTGAAGCAACGCCTGTTTTTTTATTATCCCCAAATACCTTTATAAGTTCCGACAAAAAATTTTTAGTCAGAATTATATCAAAATTCAGTATTAAGATAAATTCGCCGCGTGAAATATCTATTGCCTGATTATGCGCCTTGGAAAATCCGATATTTACATCGTTCTCTATATATTTTACCTGCGGAAAATCTTTTTTAATCTTTTCCAGAGAACCGTCGCAAGAGCCATTATCTACAACGATTATTTCTTTGATTGCCATATAATCCTGCCCGTATACGGATTTTAAGCAATCTCCGATATAGTGCGACCCATTCCAGTTGACTATACTTATAGAAATATCGCCTTGAGACATTTTCGCTTTTTATGCTTATTTTCTGCAGACTGCCAGGACAAAATCGCAGCTCCAGACATCTTTTTTGGAGGAGGTAATGAGTATATCTTCTTCGTTAAATCCGACAAGGTCAGCGGCCATGTTAATTTGTGTTTGAGCAGCTGTGCTAGGGCTGCCCGATTCCTCTTTGGCCCATTTGCCCGCTTTTTGTCTTACCTTTTTCCAGTAATTTGCCTTGCTTTTTCGAGGGATAAAGCGACGAATAAATTCAGGTACAAAGCTACGTGCGACATATCGTGGAATTTCTTCGAAATACCTCTCTTTAAGCTTATAATATTCAGGCCTTATAAACTGCCCGTAAAGGGTAAAGTTTTTAAAATGTTTATTTAAAACTGATTCCAGTTCATAGGGATTAAACTCCTGCGCATGAAAAGGGTTGCTGCCTTCAGAGCGGTTTCTGTTCGGCGTAGAAAGTATCAGAAGGCCTTCCTTTTCTAAAAGCGTGCGCGCCATTTCCAAAAATTTTTCATGCTCATCGATATGTTCAAAAAATTCTAACGCTACTATCCCATCAAATTTGCTGTTTAAGCCGGGCATATCGCTCCAGCCCATGGTATGGAATGAAAGGTTATCTCGCAAATAATGCTCTTTGGCAAATCCTATTGCTTTTTCTGAGATATCAATGCCTGTGACTTTGGCGGCTTCCGACGCCAATAGAAAGCTGCCATAACCTGTACCGCAGCCTACATCTAAAATATTTTTTTGGCGCAAAAATGAAGCGGCAAATTTATACCGCTTTAAATGAAAAACGTATAGCTTCTGGCCAACAACATGAGGCACTATTCTTTCTATGTGGTCACCGGCCTTACCTTCTGTTTCCATATAGCAGCTATCAGCAGTTTCGTATGCCATTTTATTTTCTCCGCGTAGATTTTCTTTTTTATCAGCGCCTAGCGCAGTTTTTTTAAAAGCCACAACTTCCAACATCGGGCAGCCTTCGTAGGGCTCTGCCAGGCTATAGGACTGCCTTTTTATATCCTGAAACCCTATAGATTCCAGCGCCTTCTTTATGTCCTCAAAGGTATAATTGCTTCTGTGGATATTGTAAGAATGCTCCTGAGACCCATAAAGAAAGCGGTTAAACTTTTCAAAGCTTAAGCGTTTATCCATATAATCTTGCATCAATTGCCTTAAATCCGGCACTATTATGGTTATTTTCCCGCCGACCTTAAGTACCCTAAACGCTTCTTTTAATACTTGTATGGCTTCATTAAGCAAAAAATGTTCCAATACATTAGTTGTAAATACCTCTTCTATGCTTTCATCTGAAAAAATAAGCTGCCTTAAGTCGCACTGTATATCAACCGTAGGAAGCGGCCTTACATCAACGTTAAAAAAGCCGTGACCGTAGGGGTTTTCTCCTCCGCCAAGCTCTATTTTTAGAATATTAGTTTTGTCCATATGCTAAACTTTTATATATTTCTCAACAACCATTGCGGGGTCACCCCTGACAACAACAGAGCTCCCACATAAAAATATCGCGGAATCGCATATCCTTTTTATGCTTTCCATGTCGTGCGAAACATAAATAATGGCAGTGCCGTTTCTTTTAAGTTCCGATATTCTTTCGTAGCATTTGTTCCTAAAGTGTTCATCGCCAACCGCCAAAACCTCATCTACTAACAATGTATCCGCGTTTACGTGAATGGCAACGGAAAATCCCAGGCGCGCGCGCATACCGTCAGAATAAAACCTTGTCTGAGTATCTATGAAACTGCCCAGTTCTGAAAAATCTATAATGGCACCCAGCCTCTCTTTAATCTGCCTTTTTATTAAACCATACAAAGCTGCGTTAAGATATATGTTCTCAATGCCTGTTAAGTCTTCGTGCAGCCCTGCGTTTAATTCTATGAGGGTGGATATTTTGCCGTTTTTATATATTGTGCCTTTGTCGGGGTATAATATGCCGGCAAGCAGTTTAAGAAGCGTGCTTTTGCCTGAGCCATTGGGGCCTATAATCCCCAAACATTCGCCTTTTTTAACTTCAAAGTTAATATCTTTTAGGGCTTCGAGTGTGGTATAGGAAGGCCTTCTTTTTACAAAACTTACAAGCGCCTGTTTTATTTTCCTATCATGATAGACCCTGAAATTTTTATGCAGGTTTTCTACCTTAAGCACAATGCTCATATAAGTTCGCCTATGCGCCTGTTTAATTTTTCAAATACGAAAATTCCTGTAAACAACGTTAAAAAAGACAACAATGCTGCCACATAAAATTCTGCATTTGCGGGAGCGCGGTTTTCCAGAATTATATTTCTGTAAGATGAAATTATGCCTGCCATCGGGTTTAAGATATAAAAGGGCCTTAATTTTTCCGGCACCATGGAAATCGGGTAAAACACAGGGGTTGCGTAAAACCATATAAGCGCTACAAATTCCAAAATCAGTTTAACGTCCTGAAAATACACATTTAGGGAAGATAATATCAGCGCCAGGCCTATGGAAAAAATAGTCTGAACAAGTATTACAACTATAATCCAGAATAATGCGGCTGCAGCATGAACGTTGCGGAACAAAACCAGAAAAACCTCTAATATAATCAGCGATATGACAAAGTTTACAAGCCTGGCCAGGACGCTGGATATGGGTAAAACTTCGCGCGGAAAATAAATCTTTTTTACCAGGTGGCTATCCTTTGTTATGGACTCGGTTGAGTATATAAGGGATTTTGAAAAATATATCCATGGTAATATGCCGCATAGTAAAAATACGGGGTAGTCTTCTATATTAAGTCTTATTATTATAGAAAATACAACTGTATATATAGCCATAAATCCTAAAGGCTCTATTACAGCCCATAAAAACCCCAGGGAAGACCTTTTGTACCTGTCCGCAAGGTCGCGGAACACAAGGCTTGATATCAGCTGCCTGTAGTTAAATATTTCTTTGATTTTGGGTATAATTGAGGGGCTTGCCATAATAAAAAAGCATACCATTATATATCGTGATTGGCAAGAAAAAAGGTGGTTACCTTGAATAAAAAAATAAAGAAGGCTCGCAAACCGAGCCTTCTTTAAAAATTTTTATTTTTATATGCAATGTATAATTATGCTTATGCGTCTGGCGCTTCAGTGGCTGAAAGCCATGTAGTATCTAAACTTGCTGAACCGTCGCCGCCTACTGTCATGGTAATTTCTGCCCATTTATTTCCCTGTATATTCCTACTGTTTCTTCTGGCAACTATTGTAGTAGAGGTGCCGGATGGCGTTCCCAAATTATAGTTATACAATGACTTGGACGCGTCTACAACTTCTCCTAGTGCGGTTTCAACAAGAGCGGTAGTTGTTGCTGCTGCAGGAAATGCTGGCGTAGTTCTTTCCATGTAATAAACCATCAATGCTGACCTTATGGCGCCTAAGACGCCCATTGCTTCAGCTGTCCTTGCTCTTTCTATCATACCGCCTATCTGAGGCATAAGTAATGTTGACAATATACCTATGATTATAAGGACGATTAAAACTTCAATTAATGTAAAACCTTTACGGTACATTTACTTTCCTCCTCTTTTTTATATAAAATTATATTATTCCCTTTTGTCTAATTATATCCGAATATTTTTAACCTGTCAATACATTAATTACTATATTTTAATTTATTTTATAGCGCCGGCTAGCCCGAATATGGGCAAATACATGGCGATAATAAGCGCGCCGACTATCAAACCTATGCCTACAATCATTGCCGGTTCAAACAAGGTGGTAAGCCTGGTTACATACGCATCCACCCTTTCCTGATAAAACAAGGCTGCTTTTTCCAGCATATTTCCAAGCTCGCCCGATTCCTCTCCTACTCCTACCATATGCGAAAGCATTTCGGGGAACAGTCCTGCCTCTATCATGGGAGCTGCCATGGTTTTACCTTCTCTTACATTCTCCTTGATCTTGGTCAACATTTCCATTATTACTACATTACCTGCTGATTCTATGATTATATCCAGCGCATGCAATATGGGCGTGCCGCTTTTTATAAGCATCCCCAGGCCGCTTGCGAACCTTACTGCCGCAATCTGGCGTATAATATTGCCTATTACCGGAGCTTCTAATAATAATTTATCTATATTTCTTCTGCCTGCATGCGTATTCCTGTAATAGCGTAATATGAAGAACAGCGCTACTAAGGTAGCCACTCCAAGAAGAAAGTACTTTTTAACCGCCTCGGCAATACTAAAAACAACCATTGTAAATGGAGGCAGTTGCGCAGAGAAGCCTGAATATATCTGTGAAAACATGGGGATTATTTTTATAATAAACACTAATATTGCGCATATGGCTACAACCAATATAACCACAGGGTAAACAAGCGCGCTTGTAATTTTGCGCATAAAGCCTGCTGTTGACTCCATATACTGGGTTAATTGCTCAAGCGCAAATGCAAGCTGGCCCGTGGCTTCGCCTGTTGCAACTATATTTACCCAGAACCGCGAAAATATCTTAGGGTGTCTGGCCAAAGCATCCTTAAGCGAGCCGCCGCCTGATACATCTTTTTTAATGTCAACCATGGCTTGCTGCAGCCGCTTACTTGTAACCTGTTCGGTTATTATCTCCAGGCTGCGTAAAAGCGTAACTCCTGCGTTTATAAGGGATGTGAGCTGCCTTGCAAAAATTATCAAATCATCAGGTTTCACATTTGTGTGCATACGATGCGCACTGCCCGCCTTTAGCTTTGCATGTTGCGCAGATTCATAAGATACTACAATAAGGCCTCTTCCCTGCAGTATATCTATCAGCTCATCTTCATTTTTTGTTTCCAGGAAACCACGTTGTAGTTTACCGTCTTTTGTCCTTGCTAAATATTTAAAATTTGGCATCGTTACACCTCATATGTTGTGCTTAACACCTCTTCCAGGCTGGTCACACCGTCTAAAATCTTTGTCATACCGTTGCGCAAAAGCGTTACCATGCCTTCTTCCGCGGCCAGCTTTCTTACCTGGTCGGTGGATGCGTTCCTCGCTATCAAATCCCTCATAGCGGAAGATATAGTCATTACTTCTGTTATCGCGACTCTTCCGCCGTAGCCTGTGTTGTGACATTTTTGGCAGCCCTTTGCCTTGAATATCTGCTTTTTCGGCAGATTATATTTCTTAACAAGATCCTGCGGTAATTCATCGGGCTGCCTGCAGATAGGACATAACTTTCTAACAAGCCTTTGCGCCATAACTAAAAGCACGCCCGAGGCGACCAAATATGGCTCTATTCCTATATCTACCAATCTTGTTACAGCCGAAGGCGCGTCATTTGTGTGCAATGTGGAAAAAACAAGGTGGCCTGTAAGCGCTGCCCTTACGCATATCTGCGCGGTTTCCAGGTCTCTTACTTCTCCTACCATCATAATGTCCGGGTCCTGCCTTAAAAACGAGCGTAATCCGTTTGCAAATGTTAAACCTATCTTTGGCTTTACCTGGACCTGGTTTATGCCTTCTATATTATATTCAACCGGATCTTCAATGGTCATAATGTTTTTATACGGGCTTTTTATGAAATTAATCGCGGAATAAAGAGTGGTGCTTTTGCCTGAGCCTGTGGGCCCTGTAATAAATATAAGCCCGTAAGGTCTGAGTATTGCCTGTTTAAATTTATTCAGGTCCTCATCTGAAAACCCTAAATTGCTCAGTTCAAAAGAAACGCTTCCTTTATCCAGTATCCTTAATACCGCCTTTTCCCCGAATATGGTCGGAATTACAGAACTACGTATGTCTATGGTCCTGTCTTCTATCCTCACTGTAAAACCACCGTCCTGAGGAAGCCTTTTCTCGGAAATGTCCATTTTGGACAATATCTTTATCCTGGAAATTAAAGCAAGCAAAAGATGCTGCGAAGGCGGGGCTATCTTGTGCAAGACGCCGTCTATCCTGAAGCGGACATTTATCTTGTCTCTGAAAGGTTCTACATGAATATCGCTGGCCCGTTCTTTTACCGCCTGAATAAGCAAAAGATTGACTAATTTTATAACAGGCGCTTCCTCTGCCTTGGCAACCGCATCCTCTAAGCTGACCCTATCCTCGGATATTGTTTCTATGCCTATCCCATTTTCTTCGGGGCTATAGGATTCCTCCACAACTGTTTTAAGCATTTCCTTTGAGCCGTAAAATTTATCAATAGCCTCTCTTAAATCCGCTTTTGTAGTTATCATGGGATTTATGTCGCAGTCTGTAATTCTTTTTAAATTATCCATAACCAGAAAATCAAGCGGATTAAAAAGCGCCACATCAAGTATGCTGCCGTGTTTAGACAACGGTAATACAAGCTGCGAACGGGCAAAATCCTCAGGCACCAGCTCTTCCAGTTTTTGCTCCTCAGATGGAGCAAGAGAGCCGTCTTTAAGGCTTACAAAAGGTATATCCAGCTGCCTTGCCAGGGCATCGCAGACATCCTTCTCCTGCACAAAATTATTTTCTACTAAAATATCGCCTAAAGGATGGTTTGATCGCTTTTGGAGGCGCAATACTTCCTCAAGCTGAGCCTGGGTTATCAGGCTCTGCTTAATTAATATTTCGCCTAGTTTTAATTTGGACTTTCGCATTTCTTCTAACGGCTATTCGATTTCTCTTCTTTTACGCAGGCGCGTTACAGTATTGGCTATTTCATTATCTCTCTCTGTAGCAACCGCTTCTGACGGCTGATTAACTTCACCCGCCGCCGCAGGCGCAAACTCTGCTGTTTTCTGCTGTTTTTCCATTTCAGGTTTTACGATATAGCAGGTTACAAATATTATTATTTCCGTGGAAATATTCTGATAATCCTTTGATTTAAATATCTTGCCGAATAAAGGTATCTTGCTTAAGCCAGGCACTGCTCTGTCGTTATCGGTGGTATCTGCTTTAAGCAGCCCGCCCATTGCCAGAGTCTGGCCGTTTTTCACCATTACAGTCGTCCTTGCGCTTCGCTTCGTGGGGTCAAAATATCCGCTTACATTGGAAGTTTGCACTCTTGATACCTCGGGCCTCAGTTCCATTGTTATATAATCATCTTTATTAATGGTGGGCGTAACAGTTAAAATAACGCCTGTCTCCACTCTTTCTGCGGTAGTGCTTGTTGTTCCTGTTGTCGCCTGGCTGGTTGTTGTGGTGCCTACTGCCGTATCTTCTGCGATTTTAATCTCCGCTGTCTGATTATTAATAACCATAATTTTCGGTTTAGCCAAATAGCGCGCTTTGTTTTCTTTTTCCAGCGCTTTAAGCACTATCCTAAATTCCGACAGGGTAAGGTTTCCAAATACTGTTCCGGTAGACGATGCCGCTATGGTCCTGCCTCTTGAATCTGCTATTGAACCACCGAGCAGGCTACGCGAAAGTATGCCGGTTTCCCTTACAAACGGAAAGCCTGTATCCCTGCTTGGGCCCGAAAATGTAAAAAATGTGCCGGTGCTTGTACCGCCCCAGTCAAGTCCCAGTTTTTTTATGGCAGTTGTCTGAACCTCTATAATCTCTGCCTCTATCATTACCTGCAAGGTCTGCGCATCCAGTTTAGCCAGCGTCGCTTCTATTAAAGGGAAATCTTCGGGCACAGATGTTATGATCAGGCTGTTGGTCCGCGGGTCTATAATAACGCTTCCGAAGAGCTTTCCGCCTTCATCCTTTGAAAGTAAATTCTCTATAATGGATTTTATATCTCCGGCTTGCGCCGTACCTTCGCCGCTTGTAGCGGTTCCTTCAGTTGTCGTTGATGAACTCGGCGGCGCTACCCTTGCGTAATTAAGGCCGTACACCTTTGTTACCAGCTTAACCCTCGACGCTGTTGACGGCTTAACTATAAAAACAGAACTGCCTGGCTTTTGCTCATAAGCCAGGTTATTTGCGTTTATAATGGAATCCAGGGCATCCTGAACGCTTACGCCGTCTAAATAAAGCGTTACTTTTTTATCTTCTATTTCCCTGGCTGCGACGAAATTTAAACCTGCCTGCTGGGAAAATATTTTAAGCACGTCCTTGAGTGAAGCTTCTTGAAAATCCATCGAGATTTGGCGCGATGATTCTTCCGCATAGTTTATCCCGGGATAGCACACAAAGGTCGCTATATAAAATGCAACGAAAAGAATTTTTATCCCACCGATTATTATTCTCATATTAAAGACCTCCGTTAATTATAAAATTTTCTTTTGTTTATTTTTATCTACAAAAAACTCAACTCCTTTGTATTGAAGTTTTATCCCATCCCTATTCACCGAGAGGAGCTTAGCTCCGTTTACTTCATCACCAATCGATATAACCTTATCATTTATAAGGGCCTGAGGCCTGTCGCTATTCCATATAAGGCCTTTTATGTTCAGCCCTGATGCGTCAAACTGCCTCATTACTTCTTCAGCCGCTAAATTATTTATTTTGGGTGTAAATGATGCTATAAACATACTAAATTTGTTTTTAAAGGGATCCATGGAACCTGAGCCTGTGTATTCTACAGTCTTATGAACTATTTCCGGCGGATTTATTCCTTCCTGAACCTGTTCGGTTGCAATAGGCGCTGTCTCAGGGGCCGTTTCTTTCTTTTTGTTAGCCTTTCCCATAACCCTGAAGGCCAAACCAAAAATAAGTATGGGTAAAAGCATTAAAAGTATCAGCTTCTCCCGTTTTTCTTTCTCCATTATTTTACCTTTAATAAATATGTTTCTACAGTTAAGTTTGCCCTTACAAAAACACTGCCCTCGCTCTGGCTCTTTTGACTCTGGCGTTCTTGCGCAGAATTTTCGTAATTCTCCTGCTGAGAATCTATGATTTTAACGCTTTCTACGCCTGTGTATGGCTGCATATTCTCTATGCTCGCTACAACAAGGCCAAGCTGGTGGAAACTGCATTCAAGCTCTATCGACGTAGAAAACACGCTATAATTGCCTAGCTCTGATTTTTTCATGGAGCGGATAGACACAAGGCGCGCTCCCGAACTTTCCACCACCGCGGATAACTTATTCTTAATTTTATCAATATCCTCTTTATAGGCTATAAGGTTCTCATAGGCTGTCTTTACGTTGTCTAAATCCGCTAATTCCTTACGCAGCCTGTTCTGTTGGAGCTGTTGGGCGGTTTTATAGTTATAGTCCTTTGTTTTTTTCACCGCATTCTGGTATATAATTTTATAGCATATAAAGAATGTCAACAGAAAAACAACTGCCATCATAAGCATGTTTTTCTGCTTTTCATCCAGCATGTCGAATATTTTTATGGGCGGAATTTTTAATTGCATTCTATGAGCCTCCGCAGCGGATTGAAAAGCTTGTTATATCAAAATCGTCCACATGGTCTTTTCTTAAATTTTCAACTTCGCAGTACACAAATCCTTCCATAAAAACCTTATCCTGCTTGAGTGTCTCCAGAAACCGATTAACACTGCTCATCTGCTGGGATGATTTTGGTAAAAATACTTTTCCATTTATAATCATCTGCATCGTTGAATTAGGCAATTCCGTAATTTCAAAAGAAGAAATCCATGCCCCTTCGGGCAGGCTTTGAGCTATACGGTTTAACTTTTCCGTTAAATATACCCTGTTTTCCTCCAGGGACTTGGCAAAGGATATTGTTTTAATCTGGTCCTGTTTTAATGACTCAAGGACATCAACGGACAAGTTTTGAGTGCCGGGTGGTAAAGCCGTAGCCGCGCCGAGGGCAACATCAAATTTGCTTTTTGCCGATGAAACAATCTTCGTACTATAAAAAAATGTAAGTAAAATCATTAAGGCTGCTATTACAAAAGGGAGGACCTGCTGTTTCTGCGGCATAACATTCTTAGGCTTGGAGGACTCGGGTAATAAATTTATTCCGTGTGTGTCATGGCCCAGGCCATTCATGGCTGCCCCTGCAGCTATCATTGTCCCGAGGTTGTCCGCTGTTAAACTTTTTATGACGTTATCGTGGGGCGCCATTTCCGCAACTACGCCGAGCTCTTCCGATATTTTCTTGCCAAGCTCCGACAAGTTGGGCTTGCCGCATATAATCAGCCTGCTGACTGTACCGTGAAAATCTTTTCTTTTGTAATAATCAAACGAAAGCCGCAATTCACTTGTGAGCCTCTCTGCAAGCGCTTCCGGCTGCTGCGCGATTGGTATATCCCTGCTTATGGTAGGAAAATTGTCCTCGATAATATTTATGCTTGCTATGCTTTCAAGAGGGCTTAACTGCAAAAACGCCACGATTTCGCCGTTTTTAAAATATCTGCCGGCGTTTATCACTCTTAATAAGGCTATCGGAGTAATATCCAGCCCTACCAGCTTAATGTCGCAGGCCTGGAAAATTTTTAATTGCGCCTCTACGTCGGCTTTTTGCGCGGCGATAAAAAGCACATGCATCCTCTTTTTTTCTTTTAAGATATTTATGACTTTATAATCCGAGAATATTTCGTCTAGCTTGAAAGGTATATATTTTCTGGCTTCAAACTTTATTGCCTGGGCCTGTTCGGAGCCCGGCAATAGCGGCATGTCAAAATGCCTCAGCATCATTCCTGATTCAGGCAGCGCGGAAAATATCTTATCCGGCTTTATTTTAAGGCTGGATATAGTATTTCTCAGGGCCGCCATCCATGTTTCTTCCGTAACAGGCAGAGTTATCTGCGTTCTTGCGCTGTCAATTATGACGGGCCTGCCGTAACTTCCCGAAAGCGTTACGGCATCTACATAATTTTTTCCGATAAATATACCGGTGCTTGTCGCTGCCATTTAAATACCCCTGCCCATAATCTTTTTAAGGGCCTCTATGTCTTTTTCCGTATATTCCCTCCAGCCGTTTAATTTGTTGCGCTTGGCTTTAGGGAATATATCTTTGCTCTCGTACCTTATCATCGTCTGCTTAGATATGCCTAAAATATTTGCCACTTCGTTAATTGAATAGTATCTCTGCGGACGCATAACTTCTCCATCCCCCTCAAATTCCTTCAACCACCACTAAAATGCATCTGATATGCTTTGATATATCTTGATAGCAGTATATAGTATTTGCGAGAGTTAGTCAAGTATTTTTATAAATTTTTGGCACTCTCGCACCAATCCAGCAGGTAACTTCGTATGGGATGGTGTTACAAAGAACAGCTATTTCCTCGGCAGTTACAGACTCGCTGCCCTGCCTTCCTATTAAAATAACTTCATCTGATATTTTAACGGAATTAATCGCGCCGACATCTACCATTATCTGGTCCATGCAGACCCTGCCTATTACAGGCGCGCGCTTCTCTCTTATTAAGACCTCTCCTCTGTTGGAAAGCAGCCTGTTATATCCGTCGCCATAGCCTATCGGAACTATGGCTATTTTGGTTTTTTTTCTGGTAACGTAGGTGCCGCCATAACTTATATGGCGACCTCGCGGCGTGAACTTTATACAGGATATTCTGCTTTTTAATGACAAAGCCGGCTTAAGGCTTATTGTGTCTTTCAGGCTTAAGCTTGGGTAAAGGCCGTATATCATAACTCCAGGCCTTATTATATTAAGATGAGCGCTGTTATAATTAATTGCCGCAGCGCTGTTAGCAGCGTGTTTATACTTGATATTTATCCCCGCGCTTTTTAACTCTTTCAACAATGATAAAAAATTATTAATCTGGAGCCCTGTAGCGACCATGTCCTCGTCAGCGCTGGAAAAATGCGTAAAAATACCGTCTATTAATAAATTTTTTAATTTGGAGGTTTGGTTTATAAAATTTATTGCTTCATCATGCCATATACCCAGCCTTCCCATGCCTGTATCTATTTTCAGGTGCACCTTTTGTTTCTTCTTCTTTTTTTGGGCGATATTATTTAACATGGCTGCCATTACGGCATCCGGCACTGTTTGTATAATATTATTATCAACAATAGCCTCGGCCTCACGCCTGGCAATTGCTGTGAGGTTTAATATCGGAATGTTAAGGCGTGCCTTTTTAAGCTGCAGCGCTTCATCTACCGTTCCTGCGCCGAAATAATCAACTCCGCACGCTGCCAGGGCCCTAGATACCTCTAGCATACCATGACCGTATGCATTGGCCTTGACTGCAACTAGTATTTTTACGTGGGGGGCTATTCTTTTTTTTATCTGGGAAAAATTATATCTTATAGCGCCCAAATCAATTTCTGCGTGTGTCGGCCTGTATGCTGTCAATTTTGAATCTTGCATTTTTATTTTTTCACTTTTTTTATCTGGCATTCTTTAGGATAGACATATAAGGGCAGTAGTTTAAACGGGTCAACGCGCAGCCCTTTTTTATATCTATCAAGCGCCATTATACCCAAAAGCTCTGCCTTTGGGTACCACTTATTTTCCTGGGCAAATAAGATAATGTCTTTTTTAGGGGGCGGGATTCTAGAGCCATAAAGCGGTATAGCGTCTCCGGCTATTGTGGTCTTCTGTTTTATTTTTTTTATTATATTTGCAAAATCATCCAGCAAAAAACCACTTACAGGCTTTATGCCGCCCGCTGCCTGTTTGTAAAAACGCGCATAAACCTTATTTTGCTTTGCGTCAAATATAACGCAAATATCTGTTCCCTTCCCTGATAGGCCATAAGCAATCACATCAAAGCTAGGTATGCCTATAATGGGTCTCTTTAAGGTTATGCTTAGGGTGCGCATCGCGCTAAGTGAAATCCTTAAGCCCGTAAACGAGCCGGGCCCCAGGCCTACACAGAAAAGATTAATGTCTGTTATATCATAACGCGCTTTATCTAAAAGCTTTTTTATGGTTGGAATAAGCGTTGAGCCCTGGTTTCTGTCAAACTGTTTGTGAATGCCTGCCTTTAGCTCTTTGTTATCTAAGACGCTTATGCTAATTATTCTTGTCGAGGCATCTGCTGCTAATATTTTCATACCTTTTTCCGAAACCTTTTAATTTTATTTTGCGGCTGTTATTATTCGCAATCTTAAATTCTATTCTTAAATGCTCCCGGGGCAGGAGATTTTTAAGTTTCTGCGCCCATTCTATGACAGTAATACCGTCGGAGTATAAATATTCCTCTATGCCTAAGGTTTCTATCTCAGGGGCACTGTCTAACCTGTATAAGTCAACATGATAAAGCTTAAATCTTCCCTTGTACTCTCTTATTAACACAAAGGACGGAGAATTTACGTAGAGCGCATTCTTTACGCCCAGGCCCTGCGCTATACCTTTTGTAAAAGTGGTTTTTCCGCTGCCCAGCTCCCCTATTAAGGTCACTACATCGCCGGGGGCAAGGTGCCTGGCTATGTCTTTACCTAATTTTATGGTCTCTTGGGCAGACTTTGTAATCATTAAAAATGCCTGTAGCCTGCGGCTTTAAGACTTTCCCGCCGGCCCTTTTTATCCACAAAAACTATTTTTCCTATATCTTTTGTTATTTCGCCTATAGCGGTTATTTTGAAATTTTCTTGTTTCGCTTGCGCGAGAAGTTTTTTTGCGTTGTGCTTATCCGCGGTAAAAAGAAGTTCAAATTGTTCCCCCTGCGATAATAATTTTTTTGTAAAGCTGCCTTTGTGCGGTATCAGGGACTCATACAGCAAAGCGCCTTTTTTACTGCCGCGGATAATGTGCCCCAGGTCCGACAATAACCCGTCCGATATATCTATCATGGAATTTATCTTAAAATTATTTACCAGAAATAAGGCTTCTTTTATTCTAGGCGTAAAGTTTAAGTCCTTATACCTTAGCGAAAGGCCTCCTGTTATAAAAATCGCGTCGCCTTTTTTTGCTGTACTGCGCAGGGTTAAATTCTTTTTATTTACCTCGCCAATAAGCGTAATAGATATTACTAGTTTCCGAGAAACATTAGTATCGCCTCCCACTATATCTACATTGAATTTAGAGGCTGTGTTTTTTATGCCGCGATAAAGCCTGTTTACAAAATCCATGCTTAAATTTTTAGGCAAGCCCGCGGAGATGGTTGCCCATTTTCCCGTGCCACCGCAGGCAGCTATGTCGCTTATGTTTACAGCCATGGCCTTATGGCCTATTCTTTCCGGCGCCGCTGAACTAAGCCTGAAATGCACATCCTGGAGTATCATATCTGTGGTAACAAGCAGGTATTTGTTTTTTAAATATTTCAGCACAGCACAGTCGTCGCCTATGCCCTTTATCACAGAAGGCCCGGCTTTGGTCTGTTTTGCTATTTTTTCTATAAGGCCGAACTCGCCTATGTCTTTTAATTTCACCCCGCCCTTCTTTCGATTGTTCATGCTATGATTAAGAAGGGCGGGGTTCATTTTTTGAAAATACCTTTTTCCGTTACATATGCCGTTACCAGAGAATGCGGCGTAACATCAAACGCCGGGTTGTAAACTTTTACATCTTTTGGCGCTATAAATTTATTTTTTATCTTCCTTACCTCGTCGGCATTTCTTTCTTCTATCGGTATACTATCCCCGCTTTTTATGGAAAAGTCAAAGCTTGAATAAGGCGCCAGCACATAAAATGGGATTTTATGAAATTTTGCAAGCACCGCAAGGCTGTATGTGCCTATCTTGTTTGCAAAATCTCCGTTTGAGGCGATCCTGTCAGCGCCGACCATTACTTTGTCTATTTTGCCCTTTCCCATAAGAGAGCCTGCTGTGTTATCGCATATCAGCGTAACGTCAATACCGTTTTTCTTCAATTCCCATGCCGTAAGTCGCGCGCCCTGTAAAAGCGGCCTTGTCTCATCAGCATATACTTTTATTTTTTTGCCTTCATCTTTTGCCGCATATATCGCTGATAAGGCAGTGCCAATACCTGCGGTTGCCAGGATGCCGGCGTTGCAGTGAGTAAGTATAGTATCTTTATCCTTTATAAGCCTTGAGCCAAACCTGGCTATATTTTCGCAAAGCAGCTCATCTTCTTTCCTTATATTTTCTGCCTCTTTCAGTAAAAGCCTTTTGATTATTTCTACTGGCTTTGTTTTATTTTTAAGCGCCGCCCTATGCATCCTTTCCAGCGCCCAGGAAAGATTTATTGCGGTCGGCCGCGCGCTTTTTATATCTTCTATTACTGCGCGCAGTTTTTTAAAAAATAAATTTTTGTCTTTAAGCTTTAAATTTTTAATTCCGATATAAAGGCCGTATGATGCGGCAACGCCTATGGCAGGGGCTCCTCTTATGCTGAGAGTTTTAATGGCGTTTTTTACGTCTGCCGCAGAACGCAGCCTTTTATAAATCAATTTTTCGGGAAGCCTTCTCTGGTCTATTATTATCAGTTTATCTTTTTTATACTCTATTGTTTTTACCCCCACACCAATTTTCATAATAATATGCTCCATTATAATTGGTGTGGGGGTTTACGCCCCACACCAATTTTCATAATAATTTCCTTTTATCTCCCCACACATAATTGGTGTGGGGGTTTATCATATTAATTGCCCGGTTTATGATATTGACATGGCATAGCGCATCAAGAACATAAGCCCTGCGAGAATGCTGTTGTGCACAATATGCACGCATATAGACGGCACAAGAGAACCTGTCTTTTCGCGCAGGTATGCCAAAAACGCGCCCAAGGCGACTATAGGCAAAAAACCTACGATGTTTGTGTGTAAAAGAGAAAATATAACGCTCGTTACAAAAATTGCGACAGCTATGTTGAAACTCTTTTTTAGGGCAGGGTAGAGAAACCCCCTGAAAAATACCTCTTCTGCCACAGGCCCGATAAAGGTTGCTACTATTGATGTTAATATTAAAAATTGCGGCCGCTGCTCCTTAAATATCAATTCATATATCGGCTCCGCGGGCGGCGTATATTTTAATAAATTCACGACAAAAACAACACCTAATAATATTGCCGCCAGCACCGGCAAAAATGCCAGGTACCCAAAAACCGCTATACCTATGTTCTTTACGGCGTTGGTAAGGCTTAATCCTAATGCTGATACCTTCTGCTTGTATTTGACGCCGACAAAATATACCACAAAAAGCAGTATGAGCACGTCCATAAATAAGGTATCAAAAATTATGGAGGCCCTTTTGTCCGCTGACGGCAGATTTAAAAATTGTATTAATATATGCTCGGATAAAGAAAGGACGTGATTCAAAAATATAAATATTATCGCTATGCGCACAGCGTCTTTCCAGCTCCACATAACAGCGTCCGCGCTTTGCGTCTTTGGTATGGGCTCTTCGCCTTTTGCCTTCTTTAGCAAAAAATTCGCAAGAAATATCGCTCCCAGCAAAAACATGCTCAGCAAATAAAGTGTAATGTACCCGAAATTTAAAGCAAGCCTGGGGTCTTTAACAAACGCCTCCTGCATAAGAGCGCGGTTAGACTCTATCTCTTTTGCGAAATTTGCTTTATTCCGGGAGGCGGCTTCTGGGGTTATGCGCGGCGGGGCAAGCGAAACAGCATAAGACTGAATTATTAATATCGCTATCAGCATCCACGCGTAAAGCGTGTTGTTTGCTATTGTCTTTCTTGTGTTAAACATTAAAGGTTATTTTATTCTGGGAAATAATGGAACAGGCGCAAAAACCGTATGCCCCGGGTTAATAATAAACCCTTTATCGTCTAATATTATTTTTGAAATAGAATATATATCCTTATCTTCCGCGCCTTGCTTTATGTTTAATTGAGCTGCCATCTGTTTGCTTGTATGCGGCATAAATGGAAATATCAATACAGCGACAGTCTCTATAGTCCTTAGCAGCGTAAGAAGAAAACCTGACAGCTTCTCAGTATTGCCTTCTTTTGCGATTTTCCAGGGCGCGGAATCTTCTATGTGTTTGTTGGCGGCATTTATCAGCGCCCATATTTCAAGCAGCGCCTTATTTATGTTCAATTCGTCCATATAGGCTTTAAATGCCTCTATTGTCTGGCTGCGCTTTTCCATGAGCGTGTTATCCTTATCGGATAACACAAGCGGTGAAACTATTTTTCCGTTAAAATATTTGTGCACCATGGTCAATGTGCGGTTTAAAAGGTTGCCTAAGTCATTGGCCAAATCGCCGTTATACCTGTCTATGAAGGAACTCTCTGAAAAATTGCCGTCTAAACCTAAGGTTATCTCCCTTAACAGGAAATAGCGCAGGCTGTCTGCGCCGTATTTTTCTATATACACATTAGGGTCCACGATGTTGCCTTTGGACTTGGACATCTTTTCGCCGCTTGTAACCCACCATCCGTGCGCAAAGACGCATTTCGGCAATTCTTGTTCGCCAAAACCCATGGCGTGCAGCAATATAGGCCAGTATACTGCGTGAAAGCGTATAATATCCTTGGCCATAACGTGTATATCCGCAGGCCATATTTGTTTAAATTTCTGCTTATCTGAGGTAAATCCCGGAGCGCTTATATAATTAAGGAGCGCGTCCACCCACACATATACGACATGTTCCCTGGAAAACGGTATCTCAATACCCCAGGATAACCTTTTCTGCGGGCGGGAAATGCAAAGGTCGTTCAGGGGTTGAGCCAGAAACCCCAGTATTTCATTCTTTCTGAAATCCGGTTTTATAAAATCAGGGTGGGAGTTAATATAACCTAAAAGCCAGCTTTGATATTTGGATAACTTAAAAAAATAACTTTTTTCCTCTATATACTCTGTCGGCCTTTTGCAGTCAGGGCAGCTAACGCCGCCTTCAAGCTGTGTTTTTTGCCAGAATGTCTCACAGGGCGTGCAATAAAAGCCTGCGTAAATGCCTTCATAGATATCCCCTTTTTCATATAAAATATTTAAGGCGCTCTGCACGGTTTCTATGTGGCGGCTTTGGGTGGTGCGCACAAAATCATCATACGATATGCCAAGCCTCTTCCATAAATCCTTAAACTTAACCACTACATCGTCTATAAAACTTTGCGTCTCTTTACCGGCCTCTTCCGCGGAGCGCTGCACTTTTTGCCCGTGTTCATCCGTGCCTGTCAGGAAAAAAACTTCTCTGCCTCTTAACCTTTTATACCTTGATATGCAATCGCATATAATCTGGGTATAGGAATGCCCCACATGCGGTGAGGCATTGACATAATATACCGGAGTTGTTATAAAAAAAGCCTTGCTCATTCCTTATTATAATCCACCTTAATTACCCGTCCGTCTTCCAATTCCACAGTTGCTATTCTTTTTAAAAAATTAATATCCGTAACTTTGCCCTGGCCGTTCGGGGTTTTTATCTTCTGCCCGACATGCGGCAGGCCTTTTGAAAGCTTTTTATAATTTTCATGTTCATATGCCAGGCAGCACATCAGCCTTCCGCACAAGCCGGAGATTTTAGCGGGGTTTAGCGGAAGGTTCTGGTCTTTTGCCTGCTTTATTGAAACAGGCTCAAAATTGCTCAAAAACATTCCGCAGCAAAGTTCCCTGCCGCAGGAGCCGAAACCGCCTAATATTTTCGCCTCGTCGCGGACACCTACCTGCTTTAACTCTATCCTTGCCTTGAACATCTTTGCCAGGTCTTTTACCAGCTCCCTGAAATCGACTCTTTCCTCAGCCGTAAAATAAAATATGATTTTGCTGCAGTCAAAAGAAAACTCACCTTCAACCAGTTTCATCTTAAGCTTATGTTCGGAAATTTTCACATTACAGGTCTTCATAACCTCTTTTATCTTTTCGCGGTTTTCTTTTATCCTGGCTATATCAACCGCATCCGCAAGCCTGACAATTTTATGGAGCGGGTCTTTTAGTTTCTTTTCATCAATCAATAATTCTTCATCGGATAAAACCCTGCCGTAATCAAGGCCTCTGTCTGCCTCAAAAATAACATATACGCCTGGCAGCGTGTTTAAATCGCCCAGCTCATAGGCTTCTATCTTACCGTATTCGCGTTCCCTTATTTGTATTGTGCGTATCATGTTTGTATCATCCTTTTTAATGAAATAATGTTATCCAGAATTAGGTCCGCGACCAGTTTGGAATTTACGTTGGACTGCAGTAAATCCTTTGCCTTAAAAAGCTGATTCATCAACGCAAGAATGCTTTCCGGCGCATACGCAGCTTTATCATTTACGAGAATATCCCTGAAATGCGTTAATAACATATCTATTACCTTAAGTTGTTCAGCCTTAGGGCTCTTTACAAACTTAAGCTCGCCCGCGCTGAATTGATCACGCGCGTTTAAGAATTCCTCTATAAGTTCTTTGTCTTTCGAATCCGGCACACTTGATAAACCGGCGTTAAACCTTATAATGTGGCACCTTGAAATAATCGTAGGCAAAAGGCTGCCTAAATGCGCGCTTACCAATACAATAACTACATCCTTAGGCGGCTCTTCCAGTATTTTTAACAGGCAGTTGGAGGCCTCAGGGTTTAAGGCATCTGCGTCGTATATTATAAATACCTTTTTTGTCGCCTCTGTTGCCTTTAGATAAGCTTCACTCTGCAATTTCCTTATCTGTTCTATCTTTATCTGCGGCGATGCTGCCGCGCTTTCAGCCTTTATATGCCAGACGTCGGGATGGTTAAAGTGCTCTATTTTATTACAGGATATACAGCTGTTGCACGCTTTCAGCGTATTGGTTTCATTGCTGCAATTTAATGCCTTGGCAAATTCCACTGCCTGTTTAACAAGTTCTCTTTTGTCAGCGCCTAAAAAAAGATATGCGTGCGCTATTTTTTCCGTATTAATTATTTCATTAAGCAACATTTTTTATAAAACCTAACGTTGTCTTGCGTATAAGCTCCTGCATGTTTCGCTTATCGTGTTTTTTAACGGAAAATACTTTTATACGCCTGGAGTTTTTACGGGCAAGGTCAAGGTATCCATTTCTTACTTTTCGGTGAAATGAAAGCGGCCTTTTTTCTATCCTATCCCTAAAACCCTTTGTCCTTTTGGAGCGCATAAGGCCAAGCGAAGGCATAACATCCAGTACATAAGTAATATCGGGCGTAATACCGTATGTGGCAAAATCATTGAGCTTATGAAGGATATTTTTATCCAGGCCAAGCCCATAGCCCTGATATACGATTGTGGCGTCCGCAAACCTGTCACATATGACTATTTTTTTGTTTTTAAGCGCTGGCATTATCTTTTCAAAAGTGAGCTCTGTCCTTGCCGCTACATAAAGGAACGCCTCTGCCCTCTGGCTTATGTTTATGTTTTTGGAACTAAGCAGAATCTCCCTTATTGCCTCTCCTAACTTTGTGTAGCCGGGCTCTCTTACGTGAGACACCTTATAACCTTTTTGCTTTAAGAAATTATAAAGCATGCGCGACTGGGTGGATTTTCCGCTTCCTTCCGGTCCTTCAAATGTGATAAGTATGCCTTTTTTCATATTGGTCGGTACGTTGTACCCTCTAATCCGTCTTCGAATTTTAATTCTAGCTCTAATAATTCTTGTTTTATCTGATCTGCTTTTTTAAAATCTTTCGTTTTTCTTGCCTTATCTCTTTCTTCCTTTATAGATTCTATTTTTACTTTATTTGTTGGCTTAATCAATGAATTTATATGTTCTTCAAACCCCCACCAAGATAAACCAAAAATATCAAGCATTTCTATAATCATCTTTTTAGCATCTTCTAAGCATGAAAGGTCAAGCCTTAAAGGATTCATATGAGTAAATACATAAGAAACTAACTTATGAAATATACCTAGCGCATCCGGTGTATTAAAATCATCATCCATGGCCTCTATAAATTTTGTTTTATAATCGCATATTTTTTTTCTAAACATATCAGGGTCCATCTGATGCTGTGGTTGTAATTTTTTATCCTTACAATCTTGTATATATAAATCCATAATAAAAAAAATTGCTTTCAGCCCTTTCAGCTCTGCTTTTGAGTCTTGTATGCTTTTATCGGAAAAATCCAATGGGCTTCTGTAATGAACTTTGCCCATGCATAATTTAAGCATGTCTACTGCGTTTTTAGATATTGCCTCTTGTTTATATTTTTTTAATTCTTCTTCTGAGGTATATTTTTTTAGTGCCTCTTTTACTATAATAAAATTCCCAAGAGATTTTGCCATTTTCTGTCCATTTATTGTTAGCAATCCGTGGTGTATCCAGTATTTTGCAAATGGTTTTCCGGTCAATGCCTCAGCCTGCGCTGTTTCGTTTTCATGATGGGGGAATATAAGGTCAATGCCTCCTGCGTGAATATCAAGTCTATCTGTTTTTAAAAATTTTTGACTCATTACAGAGCATTCTATGTGCCAACCAGGTCTACCTTTTCCCCAACGACTATCCCACCAAGGTTCATTTTCTTTGGATTTTTTCCATAACGCAAAATCCAGCGGATCTTTCTTGCCTTCGCCGGGTTCTATTCTTACGCCTTCAAGCATTTTGTCTATGCCTTGGCCTGACAATTTGCCGTAATCAGAAAATTTTCTAACATTAAAATATACATCGCCGCCTGCTTCATAGGCATAGCCCTTATTAATCAACCCTTCTATATATTTAATCATCTCAGGGATATTTTTGGTTGCCCGCGGTTCTTCTTTGTCTTTATCCAGAATACCTTTGCGTATTCCTAATAATTTTAAATCATCATTATAGCTGGCTATATACTTTGCAACTAAATCCTGCCAATTTACTTTAAGTTCGTTTGCCCGTTTTATAATTTTGTCATCTATGTCTGTGATGTTGCGCACAAAATTAACCTTATAACCTTTATATTCAAGATAGCGCCTTATTGCATCGAAGATATAAAGGCTTCGCGCGTGCCCTATGTGGCAATCGTCATAAACAGTAACGCCGCAGGTATACATATTTACCACCTTGGGCGTTATTGACTCAAACTCTTGTTTCTTTCTTGTAAGTGAATTATATATTTTCATGGTCTTATTAAAAAATTATACAAAAAGCGAGGAATGTTGCAATCAAAATATTTTGCTAAGCTTTTGTGCCTGTTGCCGGAGCGACTGTCAAAAATTGCGAAAACCCGACGTTTAGTGAGCAATTTTTGCCACAGCGAGCAAAAAGCGTCTTTCGCCGAAGGCGAAAAATCCTTTTTGCGAGCGACAAGCGAAGGCAATGGCACGAAAGCTAAAGTTTTAGTATTTCTAAGCAACATTCCGAGCTTTTATTTTATTTTTTGCCTTCGAGTTTATCGAGCCGCTCCTGCAGCTCCTCTATCATCTGCATTACAGGATCAAGCACATGGATATGGTCTAAGTCGATATCTATTTTTTTCCCATCCTGCCTTGTGACCCTGCCTGGCACACCCACTACAGTAGAGTTTGGCGGGACATCTTTTATTACTACGGCATTTGCGCCTATATATGAATTGTCTCCAACTGTGATGTTGCCCAAGACCTTTGCTCCTGTGCCAATAACTACATTGTTTCCTATACTGGGGTGGCGCTTGCCTTTTTCCTTGCCTGTTCCGCCTAAGGTAACGCCCTGGTAAAGCGTTACGTTATCGCCTATAATTGTGGTTTCGCCTATTACCACTCCCATGCCATGATCTATGAATAATCTTTTTCCTATTGTTGCCCCGGGATGTATCTCAATGCCTGTTAAAAATTTGGCAAGCTGCGATATATAGCGCGGCAAAAATAAGATTTTCATTTTAAAGAAAACGTGGGCTATGCGATGCATTATAAGCGCATGCAGGCCTGAATATGTCAAAAGCACCTCCAGGGCTCCTGTCGCGGCGGGGTCCCTTTCAAGCGCCGCGCCAATCTCATTCTTAAATACTATCGAAAGTATTATCAGTTTCAATGCTATAAGCGCAAGCAATATAATCAAAATGACGACTATCATATTTTTCCTCCGTAAGTCGTCATTGCGAGGAGGCTGTAAGGCCGACGAAGCAATCTAATTTTAGAGATTGCTTCGCTCACTTCGTTCGCTCGCAATGATGATTTGTCTTTAGCAACAATACCACTGCATAAGCAGATATTGCCTCTGCCTTTGTTGTCTTTTCCATGGTGGTTGCCTTTATATTTACTTTGTCTGCATTAACCTTTAATGCCTTCGCGATATTTTTTTTCATTCTGCCTTTATAAGGCGATATTTTCGGTTTTTCTGCCAGGATAACGGCGTCAACATTATTTACTGTATAATGTTTTCCTTTTATTATCTGCGACACTTTCTCTAAAAGCTTGACACTTGATATATCTTTAAAGCGTTTGTCTGTATTCGGGAAATATTCTCCTATATCGGGCAATCCCGCAGCGCCCAGGAGCGCGTCGCATATCGCATGCATAAGGACATCGGCGTCAGAATGGCCTAAGAGCCCCTTTGAGTGGGATATATTTACTCCGCCGAGTATTAATTTACGGTGCCTTACAAGCCTGTGTATGTCGTAACCAATTCCTATTTTCACCCCGCCCTTCCTTTTCCTACCCCACTCTTTCTTCGCTTATTTATATTCGAAGGAAGGGCGGGGTTCATTTAAGCAGCGCCTCTGCTATCTTTAAATCTTCCTTTGTCGTTATTTTTATATTCGAATAATCGCTTTCTATGATTTTTACTCTTTTGCCTGCTGCTTCAACAAGCGAGGCGTCGTCTTTAAAATTCCTTATGTTGTGTTTAAATTTTTTATACGCCAAAAGTAGCTCATCTTTCTGGAAAACCTGCGGCGTCTGTGCTTCATAAAGCGTCTTGCGCTGCGGCGTATCTGCAATATGTTTATTTTTTAAATTTATCTTCTTGATTGTCGCTTTTACAGGTACCGCAGCTATGCAATTAATACCTTTTTCTATCGCGGGCAAAAGGCATTTCAATAAAAGGCGCTGGCTGATAAGGGGCCTGGCAGCGTCATGTATAAGCACGACAGAATAATCTTTGTTCACTGCGCATAAACCATTATAAACAGACTGAGCGCGCGTGGGCCCGCCGGATACTACTGCGTTTACCTTTTTGTATTTTTTTCTCGCGACCATTGCCTCTGCCTGTTTAATAAATTTTTTGGCAACAACCAATACAATAGAATCTATGAGGCTTGATTTTTCCAGTTCTTTAAGGGAATAATCTATTAACGGCCTGTTGCAAAGGCGTAAGAATGGTTTAGGTATAGCAAAGCCCATTCTTTTGCCAGAACCGCCGGCTGCTATTATTGCTGCTGCTTTTCTCATCCCGCTCTTCCTTCTAATATCCCACCGCCCTATGCCAGGAAGGGCGGGACTCATTGCTCTATTTCGGCTTGGGGTAATAAGTATTTGTTACTTTTGCAAAAATCATTCTGCCCGCTGCTGTCTGCAGCACGCTTGTTACAGTCACCCTCTTGATCTGGCCTATTAATTGCCTGCCGCCCTCTACGACTATCATTGTCCCGTCGTCTAAATAGCCGATTCCCTGGTTCTGCTCTTTGCCTTCCTTGATGACCTTTACCTCAACTATTTCTCCGGGCAGCATAATGGGCTTTAAGGCATTTGAAAGCTCATTTATGTTAAGGACAGTTACGCCCTGCAGTTCCGCTACTTTATTTAAATTATAATCATTTGTAAAAACGCGCGCGTTTAAGACCTTGGCAAGTTTTACAAGCTTCGCGTCCACCTCGGCGATATCCGGGAAATCCTCCTCGTGTATCTTAACGTCAATCTGCGGGCTTTTCTGCATTTTATTAAGCACATCCAGTCCTCTGCGGCCACGGTTGCGCTTTAACGCATCCTGTGAATCCGCGATCTGCTGAAGTTCTTTCAGCACAAACCTCGGTATAATAAAGCGGCCTTGTATAAACTTGCTGTCGCATATGTCGGCAATTCTGCCGTCGATGATTACGCTGGTATCCAGCACGGTTATATCTTCACTTTTATCCTGCCTTGAGAATTTAATATAAGGTATAACAAGGCTGAATTCGTCTTTGCCTCTTATGGCTATAGTCATGCCAAGGTAACAAAATATTAAAGTTAAAACCACCTGCATTATCATGGCCACTGTCTCGTTGACCTGATTCAGTGATTTTAATATAAACGAATCCGCGAGCAATTTAGCCAGAAGCAGGCCGAATAGAAGCCCAAATACGCCTGCTGACAGGCCTCTTATGGATATGCGCCTTAAACTGAACTCCACAAAAATTATAAGCAAGGCAATCCCTATACCAGCGACCAGGCCTATTACCGGCAAATACTGGTTGGAAGCCTCAAACATAAGCCCTACCTGATAACCTACTATTCCGCTTATTAACACAAAAAAAGTACGTATAAAAAATAACGTCATGATTCAAAAACTCCTTTCAATGCCTCTTCTATATTTTCTGCTCCAAGCAGGGCCATAGAAGCATTATGCTGGACCTGCTTTATGTCAGAGGCTGGCAAAACGCATCTTTTAAACCCCAGGCGGGATGCTTCATTTACCCTTGCCTGCAGTTGAGCGCTGCTTCTAAGCTCGCCGTTTAAGCCTACCTCTGCTATGAATACAGTATTACTGCTTACGGGTTTGTTTTTGTAGCTCGAAACAACGGCAGCGCATATGGCTAAATCACTGGCTGGTTCGTCTATTTCTATGCCTCCCGCGGCACTCACAAATACGTCGTAATTGGACAGTCTTAGGCCCAATTTCTTCTCCAGCACCGCCAGAAGAAGCAAAAGCCTGTTCAAATCAACCCCTATCGCGCGCTGCCTGCCCAAAGTAAAATTAGAATGCGAAACAAGCGCCTGTATTTCCACTAAAATAGGCCTTGTGCCCTCCAGTGTTGACACAACAGCGCTGCCTGCGCAGGAATTTGCGCGGCTGTTTAAAAATATGGATGAAGGATTGGCCACCTCCACCAAACCTTTACCTGTCATGTGAAATACGCCTATCTCGTTTGTGGGGCCAAACCTGTTTTTTACGCTCCTTAAGATCCTGAAATTGCTCTGGCTCTGGCCTTCAAAATATATCACGCAATCAACCATGTGCTCCAGTATTTTAGGGCCTGCTATTGAACCTTCTTTTGTTACGTGGCCTACGATAAACAGTGAAAAATTCTTGTATTTAGCCAGGGCTGTCAATGCGCCGGCACATTCTTTTATCTGGCTTACGCTGCCTGTGCCCTGGGAAAAATCACTGCTGTGCAAAACCTGTATAGAATCAATAACAACTGTTTCAGGGGAAAGTTTATCTATATGTTCTATAATGGCGGAAAGCTCTGTTTCTGTGGCTATATACAAACCTTCGCATGATATGCCGAGCCTGTCAAAGCGCAGCTTTATCTGCTGTTTTGACTCTTCGCCGCTCACATAAAGGACCTTTTTGTTTTTAGCCAGGACATCGCATATCTGCAGCAAAAGCGTGGATTTCCCTATACCTGGTTCGCCGCCGATTAAAATAACACTGCCTAAAACCACTCCTCCGCCCAGGACTCTGTCCAGCTCAGATATGTTTGTCTTTGTGCGTATATAATCAGATTGCGCTATGTCCTTGATCTTTTGAGGGGCTTCTACTCCTGAACGCAAAAATCCCCGGTTTTGCTGAGTAGCGACAGCGTCCGGCATCCTGTCTTCTATGAGGCTGTTCCACTGCTGGCACTCCGGACAGCGTCCCAGCCATTTAGGGGACTGGTATCCGCAGGACTGGCATACAAATATAGTTTTGATGGCAGGCATTGGCTTGTATTTATTTTTTATCCTTATCCTTTTCCTTACTTTCTCTCGGCTTGCCTAAAAGTTTCCAGGGATGAGCCTTTAAGTCTTTTACCATTTCTTTTACATCGGCGGTTATTTCTTCCAAATTCGTATAAACCGTATCTTCCACAAGCAACTTGCCAATTGTCCCTTCCCCGGCTTTAACTTTCTCCAGTATGGAATTCATGGAATTAAGCATCTCTTCCAGCTTAAGTATTATCTCATAACCTTTTTGCGTCATTTTCTGCATAGATACAGAATCATAACCTGTGATTGTGTCGCCGTCTTTTAATACAGGGCTTCCCGGGGTACCTGGCAATATCTCTACATATTTTTCCCCGATAAGGCCGAGTGTATTAATTACGACCATTGAGTCTTTCTCAACTTTTGCGTCATTGGCGAGCCATAACAGCAGTTCGACTTTGGTGGTGTTGGCCTGCGGGTCTCTTAATATTGTGGTCTTTTTTACTTCGCCGACTTCCACGCCGGCTACTCTTACCGGCGCAGACTCCTGGACTCCGTCCGCAAAATTCAAAAGAATTTTTATATTATATCCCGGTTTAAATAAAAATTCGCCTATGGAAAAAGTGACAACCGTAAGCAATATAAGGCCTACAAAAATAAATACGCCTATCTTGAGTTCAAAGCTTTCATGCTTCATCCCGCTCTTCCTCCTTTATATAAATTATAAATCATAATCGTTAAAACCCCACTTTCCGAAATCCTGCTCGGAAGGGCGGGATTCATATTTCCCCCTGTATAAAATTATTGCCGCTGGTAATCGGCCCCTCGGCCGCTCCTGTAATAAACTGTTTTACTATAGGATTATCTGTATTTTTTATTTCCTCCGGCGTGCCTGTCTGGATTATCCTGCCTTCATAAAGCATGGAAATCTTGGATGCTATTTTGTACGCGCTTACCATATCGTGAGTAACAACTACGGATGTTATATCCAGTTTTTTCTGCAAATCCATGATAAGGTCATTTATGGCGTCGGCCATAATAGGGTCAACGCCTGTGGTTGGCTCATCGTATAATATTATTTTTGGCCTCATGCATATGGCCCTGGCCAGGCCCACCCTCTTTCTCATGCCGCCTGACAGTTCGGAAGGATAAAGGTTTTCTATGCCGCCTAAACCTACGAGGGCGAGTGCTTCTTTTACTTTCTTGGCTATTGTCTGCGTATCAGAATCTGTGTGTTCGATTAAATTAAAACCCACATTTCCATATACAGTGAGTGAATCAAAGAGTGCTGCGCCCTGAAACAGCATGCCGAAATTCAATCTTACTTCATTCAATTCGTGCGGAAGCAGCTTGGTGATATCCTGGTCATCTATAATCACCTGGCCTGAGTCGGGCTTTAAAATACCTATTATGTGTTTAAGTAAAACGCTTTTGCCGCAGCCTGAGCGCCCTATTATTACTTCGGTAACGCCGCTTTGTATATTTAAATTCAGGTCCCTTAAAACCTGCTTTTCGCCGAAATACTTATTTAAATTTATTATCTGTATCACTTTTTACCTTCCGATAAAATAAAACAGCGCCGTAAACAGGCAGTCTGCTGTAATTATCATAATAAACGCCGTGACAACGCTAATAGTTGTGGAGCGCCCGACGCCTTCTGCGCCGCCTTCTGTCCTAAAACCCTCATAGCAGCCTATGATGGAAATTATCATCGCAAATATCCCGCTTTTAAACAGGCCAGTAAAAATATCTTTAAGCTGCAGCGGGCTGGTAGTCATATTCATATAGATGCTGGAACTTAAATTTAATTTAAATACCCCGATAATATAACCGCCGAAAATACCTATGCAGTCTGCGTAAAGCGTCAGAAGCGGCAGCATAATCACAAGCGCCAGAAACCTGGGCACTACCAGGTATTTTATGGGGCTGGTTGCCAGTGTTTCCAGGGCATCTATCTGCTCAGTGACCTTCATTGTACCGAGCTCAGCTGTAATAGAAGCGCCTACCCTGCCTGCCACGACCAGTCCTGTTAACACAGGCCCGAGTTCTCTTGTCATGGACAGCGCTACAAGGCTTGCGATGTACATCTGCGCAGATATCCTCTGCATCTGGTAAGCGCTCTGTAATGCCAGCACCATGCCTGTGAACAAGCTCGTCAAAAACACTATCGGCAGGGAATCCACGCCTGCTTTTTGCATTTGCTGCAATATCTGCTTTAGCCTAAGCGGAGGGGTAAAAACCCAGAAAAGCGTTTTAATAAAAAGCAACGTCACCCCGCCTATATACTCAAAAATCTGGCGCGACCGCTCTGTTATATTTTTTGCTATGCTCTGTTTCATACTTTTATAAAACTAAGGTGGTCTCTCTCCACGTCAACTTTTATCTTCTTAACGGCCTTTAACCCGCCCGATATTATCTCTTCTGCCAGCGGATCTTCGAGATATCTCTGTATTGTCCTTTTTAAGGGCCTCGCCCCGTAAATTTTGTCAAAGCCTTTTTCAATAAGGAACTCTTTCGCTGCTTTTGTAAGTTCTATATCTATGTGCTTTTCAGAAAGCCTGTCCTTAACATAGCCTGCCTCTATTTCCACTATTTTCTGCAGGTCTTCCCTGGTTAAAGGGTGAAACACTATAATATCATCCAGCCTGTTTAAAAATTCCGGCTTAAATACTTTTTTTACGTCTTCGAGCAGTTGATCCTTTGTCTGGTTATAGGTTATGTCTTCTCTCTGCGCCTTAAACCCGAGCGCGCCCTGTTTTTTCCAAAGGTCTGCGCCGACGTTTGAGGTCAAGATAACAACCGCGTTTCTAAAGCTCACTCTTCTGCCGTATGAATCTGTCAGGCGGCCATCTTCAAATATCTGAAGAAGCATGTTAAAAACATCGGGATGCGCCTTTTCTATTTCATCAAGGAGAACAATTGAATATGGTTTTCGCCTTACCTTTTCCGTAAGCTGCCCGCCCTCTTCATAACCTACGTAGCCCGGAGGCGCTCCTACAAGCCTTGACACGTTAAATTTTTCCATATACTCGGACATGTCCAGCTGTATTACAGCGTCTTCATCGCCGAATAAAAATTCAGCCAGAACACGCGCGAGCAAAGTCTTTCCCACGCCTGTGGGGCCTAAAAATAAAAATGAGCCCACGGGTTTGCGCTGGTCCTTGATGCCTGCCCTTGAACGCCTGACTGCTTTTGCAATGGCGTTTATGGCTTCCTCCTGCCCGACTATGCGCTTGTGCATTTCCTCTTCCATTTTTAGGAGCCTCTCGGATTCCTTTTCCTCCAGGCGCACGGCAGGAACCCCTGTCCATTTTGAAACAATGCGCGCAATTTCTTCTTCCCCGACTTCAGGCACATTTTCTTTTGTTTTTTCTTTCCATTTGGTTTTTGCTTTTTCTATCTCTATCTTGGCCTGTCTTTCCTTGTCCCTGGACTTGGCTGCCTTTTCAAAATCCTGCGATTTTACCGCTGATTCCTTTTGCTTCCTTAATTCTTCCAGCTCTTTTTCCAATTTCTTAATATCAGGCGGGGCAGTCATGGTGTCAAGCCTTGCGCGCGAACCTGCCTCATCCATTAAATCAACCGCCTTATCCGGCAGGAACCTGTCGCTTATATACCTGTCAGATAACATGGCAGCCGCTGCTATCGCTTCGTCTGTTATTTTTACTTTATGGTGCGCCTCATACCTGGACCTTAAGCCTCTTAAGATTTCTATTGTCTCTTCCACTGTCGGAGGATTAACCATTATGGTCTGAAACCTTCTCTCAAGCGCAGCATCTTTTTCTATGAATTTTCTGTATTCATCGAGCGTAGTCGCGCCTATGCACTGCATTTCTCCGCGGGATAGCGCGGGCTTTAATATGTTAGAGGCGTCTATGGCGCCTTCTGCGCCGCCTGCGCCTACCAACGTATGCAGCTCGTCGATAAACACCATAATGTTTTCCGAGCGCTTTATCTCGTCCATTACAGCTTTAATTCTTTCTTCAAACTGGCCGCGGTATTTTGTGCCTGCGACCATAAGCGCAAGATCAAGCGTAATAACTCTTTTGTCGTGCAGGATTTCCGGCACATCGTTTGCCACTATTTTCTGCGCCAGCCCCTCTACAATAGCGGTTTTGCCCACGCCTGCCTCGCCGAGTAAAACAGGGTTATTTTTTGTGCGCCTGCTTAAAATTTGTATAACCCTTTCTATTTCTTCTGACCTTCCTATAACAGGGTCTAATTTATTGTCTTTTGCAAGCTGTGTCAGATCCCTGCCAAAGGCATCAAGCGCCGGGGTCTTGCTTCTTTCTTTATGTTTTTGTTTTAAATCTGATACATCAGCATCCATTCCCGGAGGAAGGGCTGAACCAAGTAGGGACATGATCTCAGACCTTACCCTGGCAAGGTCAAGGCCTAAATTAAGCAGCACCTGGCTTGCGATGCCTTCGCCTTCCCTTAATAACCCTAAAAGCAGATGTTCTGTGCCTATATAGTTATGGCCTAAGTGCCTTGCCTCATCCATGGCTAATTCTATTACCTTTTTCGCCTTAGGGGTAAAAGGTATGTCTCCGGATATAACTGTTGACGGCCCGGGCTTGACTAATTTTTCAACTTCAAGCCTTATAACATCAAGGCTAAGTCCTAAATTCTGCAATACCGCGGCTGCAACGCCTTCGCCTTCTTTTATCAGGCCCATTAACAGATGTTCGGTGCCTATATAATCATGGTTTAGCCTCCTTGCCTCTTCCTTGGCCAGGATAACCACTTTTCTCGCTCTTTCCGTAAACCTGTTAAACATTTTTGCTTATTCCTCCTTGAATTTTTTGCGTATAAGTTTGGCTCTCTGGGTATCTCTTTCCGGTTCTGAAAGCTGCCTTTTTTCCATTTTTTGCAAATGCGCAGGCTGTATTATTATAAAAAGTTCGTTTACCGTAGCCTGGTCTATGTCGTTTATAATATTTGTTTCTATACCTAAGCGTATCAGAGAAAGCAGTTCAAGCGTCTCTTCGCTGTTTATAATGCGCGCGCTTTTTAAGGTAGCGTACGCCCTGGAAACTTTATCCTCCAGGATTTCCTTTTTCTTGGTAATAATAAATTTGCGCGAATTCTCTTCCTGGGATATAAGTTGTTTTATGACTTTCTGCAAATTGTTTATAAGGTCTTCTTCCCTGTGGCCTAATGCGACCTGGTTTGACACCTGAAAAAAATTACCGCTTGCCTCTGTACCTTCGCCGAAGAGCCCGCGCACCGTAAGGCCCAGCTTGGATATCGCCTCCACAACGCCTTTTATCTGCTGCGTCATAACAATCGCGGGAAGATGCAGCATTACCGAGGCGCGCATGCCTGTGCCTACATTTGTAGGGCAGGCGGTTAGAAACCCCAGCTGCTCGGAATAGGCAAACTCCATTTTTTCTTCCAGGTCTTTGTTTAATCTCTCAAGGATGTTCCAGCATTCACCGAGATTAAGGCCTGACTGAAGGGCCTGTATCCTTAAGTGGTCCTCCTCATTTATCATAATGCTTATTATTTCCCGCTCGCTTATAAAGACCGCCTTTTCCGCTGGATTGTGCAGGTGCTCCCTGCTTATCAGGTGGCGTTCCATAAGGAATTGCCTGTCAATGGCGCTTATTTTATCCATTTCCACATACAGCGCGTTTTTCATTAAATCTATTGAGGAAATTTTTTCCTTGCACAGCTTCTTTATCTGCTGTTTTGTGCTTATATCAGCCCAGTCAAAAAAGTTAAAGCCTTTTATGTTCCTGGCGAGCCTTATCCTGCTTGAAATAACTATTGCAGAATCAGGGCCTGTGCCTTTAAACCATTCTCCTGTCTGATTTATCAAGTCGTCAATCTGCATCTTTGCTTTCTTTTTCCAGCGTCTTTATCCTGTCGCGCAGGACAGCGGCTTCCTCATATTCCTCGTTTTGTACTGCTCTCTGAAGCCTTTCTTTTAATTCAGTTATACGGTCTTTTTTTGAAACAACTTTCATTTTTTTAACCTGTTTCTCGGCAGTTACCACGCGCGGCGCCTCTTTGCCGACGTGATGCGTTGAGCCGTGTATGTTTTTTATCAAAGGCAAAAGCACTTTTTTGAAAGCGTCGTAGCAGACACTACAGCCGAGACGGCCCAATTTCCTGAAGTCATTATAAGTCATGCCGCAGGAAGGACACTTCAGGTTCTGATCTTTCTCTATGAGGCCGGGAAATTCCATAAGGCCTGACAATAAATCCGCTATGCCGAAATTCTGCTGCATCTTGATGCTTTCCTCTTCAGCGCACTGCTGGCATACGTGCAGTTCTTTTGCCGCATCGTTTATGATTTCAGTGATGTGTATCGTAGCCTCATTCTCGTGGCATATATCACAGAGCATATCTTATTCCATCCTTCCTGGTCAGCTTATGAAAGCCCTGTGTTAGAATCTCTGTCATGGGCCCGGGTAAGCCCCTGCCTATTTTCCTTTTGTCAATTTCCACAACCGGTATAATCTCAGCCGCTGTGCCCGTTAAAAAGCATTCGTCCGCCGCGTATAAGTCGGCGGGCTTTATCTTTTTTTCAAAAAATTTAATCTTGCTCTTTTGGGCTATGTCAATAACCGCGCTTCTTGTAATGCCCTCGAGCGCGCCCAATTTACACGGCGGCGTAATAAGTATTTTATTTTTCACCATAAAGATGTTATCGCCTGTGCATTCTGCCACATAATTGTCATAGGTCAGCATAATTGCCTCTTCCTTTTTTGCGTCTATGGCGTCTATCTTCGCCAGGATGTTGTTGAGGTAATTAAGCGATTTTATGCGCGGGTCCAAAGCCTGCGGCAGGTTTCTTTTTGTTTTGGCTGTTATTATGCTTAAGCCGTTTTCGTAAAATTCCTGCGGATACAGCTTTATCTTATCTGTTATGATAAAAATAGTTCCCTTTTTGCATTTTCTTGGGTCAAGCCCTAAATCGCCGGGGCCCCTCGTCACCACAAGCCTTATGTATGCGTCTTTAAGCTTATTTGTTTTTAATGTTTTTATAAGTTCCTGCATCATTTGTTTTTTGGACAAATGAATATCAAGCCTTATCATGGCCGCGGATTTAAACAGCCTGTCTATGTGTTCTTTGAGCCGAAACACCAGGCCTTCGTACGAGCGTATGCCTTCAAACACTCCGTCGCCGTATAAAAGCCCGTGGTCAAAAACGGAAACACAAGCCTTTTTCTTATCATAAAACTTGCCGTTTATATACACTTTGGGTAACATGATATTCTCCCTTTAAGCTGCCGCGAGCTTTCCATCTACGAGATGTTTTATGTTGTCGGAAAACTTTGCGTGAGCACGTTCATGCGTAACTATAATAAAAGATTGCCCTTCTCTAGTGTTCAAATTCTTCAGTAGTTCGAAAATGGCCATAGAGTTTTCGCTGTCAAGATTGCCTGTAGGTTCATCGCACAATACCACATCGGGCTTGTTTATAAGCGCCCTTGCTATGGCTACTCTCTGCGCCTCACCGCCCGAAAGCTGCGACGGCCTGTGATATATCCTGTTTTTTAAACCTACCATATCCAGCAAATTTTCTGCATGTTCTTTTATCATGCCCTTGTTATCTTTTGCCTGCCCTGTGATAAGAGCCGGCATCATAACATTTTCCAGGGCGTCAAATTCCGGTAATAGATGATAAAACTGAAATATAAAACCTATGCGCTTATTGCGTATTTTGCTTAAAGCCGCGTCATCTGCCTTATAAATAGAAACACCATCCAGAAAAACTTCCCCCTGGGATGGCTTATCCAGGCCTCCCAATATATGCAAAAGCGTTGACTTGCCGCTTCCTGAAGGCCCGAGTATTATCATTATCTCGCCTTTTTTAAGAGAAAGATCAATTGCTTTTAACACGCAAAGCCTGTGTTTGCCGTCCTGGTATGTCCTGTATAAATCTTTTGCAATTAATATGCTATTCATATCTCAACGCTTCAGCAGGGTCTAACTTTGATGCCCTGTAAGCAGGGTATATTGCCGCTACAAGGCTTATTATTAACGCTGCCAATATTATGACAATAGAATCAAAAACTTTAAACTTAATTGGTATTGAGTCTATGTAATAGACCTCTGCGGGCAAATGAATAAAATTTTTTATCAAAAATGACGCGCCTACCCCGCCGGCTGATCCGAAGCAAACACCCAAAAACCCCATTACAAGGCCTTGTATTGAAAATATGGCGATAATCCCTTTTTTGGGCACGCCTATCGCCTTTAAGATACCTATATCTTTTTTCTTTTCTATAACTGTCATAACCAAAGCGCCGACTATGCTGAAGCAGGCGACTATGACTATAAATGTCAATATCACAAACATCGCAAGTTTTTCAAGTTTTATGGCAGAGAACAAGTTTCTGTTTCTATCTATCCAGGTGCTTACAGCAAAATTTGCCCCCAGGCGCTTTTGTATCTCGCCTGCTATCTTTGGACAATCGGAAAGCATAACACAATCAACGCCTATGCCGCTTACTGTCGCGGCATTAAAAGTACTTAGCATGCCCTCCAGGCTGGTATAGACGATGTTGGCGTCATAATCATACATGCCTGACTTGAATATGCCCGATACCTTCATGGCACGCGGGCGCTGTAAACCCGGAGTAATTATCTTTACCTCGTCGTCAACATAAACCCCAATTGAAGAGGCTAACTCACTGCCTATTATAAGGCCCTGGTCCGGAATAGCGCCGGATGCACCGGAAACAAGGTAAGGCAAAAGCTTATTTGCGTCTGTTTTATTTTTCGGATCAACGCTTTTTAATACAATTCCTCTTGCCCTGTTGCGGAATTCTATCATCGCCTGGCTGTTTACGTATGGAAAAGAACCCTTGACGCCTTTTACGCTGTTTATGCGTTCAGCCACAGCAGTTACATCTTCAATGCCGAATTCTTTTTCAATATAGATGTGAGGGCTTGAGCCTATTATTCTGTTCTTTAGTTCGCTGTCAAAGCCGCTCATAACCGCAAGCGTGGCTATTAATGTTGCTACACCTACGGCAATACCTAAAATTGAAATCGCCGTTATCGCGGATATAAATTTTTCGCGGCGCTTAGTAAATATATACCGAAACGCTATAAGAAATTCGTATCTCATTTCTCCGGCTTCAATTGCGGGAACAGAATTACTTCCCTTATGGTATCTGCGCCTGTAAAAATCATTATAAGCCTGTCAATGCCTATGCCCAGGCCTCCGGCTGGCGGCATACCGTATTCCAAAGCCGTAACATAATCCTCATCCAGGGTACCTATGCCCTCGGCTTCGCCGAGAGGCAAGCCTTCTGCCTCAATCTGCTGTTTAAATCTTTCCTTTTGCTGCACGGGGTCGTTTAATTCCGAATAGGCGTTTGCGACTTCCATGCCCGCTATATAAAGCTCAAACCTCTCTGATATGGCCGGGTTGTCGCGTTTTGTCTTTGCCAGCGGGCAAAGTTCGGTAAAGTAATCCACCACAAATGTAGGCTTGGCGCCCGAAGCGTCATCTTCTTTGGGCTCCAATATGTCGGCTATTATATTTATAAGTTTTGTCCTGCTTAAGTCCTTTGATTCTATCTCAATGCCCTTTGCCTTAAGCTTGTTCGCCCAGACTGAAATATCGTCTTTTTCCGTTATGCCAAAATTTTCCTTCATCACATCCACAAAGGAAATCCTGCGCCACGGCGGAGTGAGGTCAATTGTCTTGCCGTTGTAAATTATTTCTGTTTTACCCAAAAGGCTCTTCGCAAGATGCGCTACGAGGTTTTCCGTAAGCTCTATCATGTCATTGCAGTCCGCGTACGCTGTATATGCTTCCATCATCGTAAATTCAGGATTGTGGCGCGGAGAAATACCCTCATTTCTGAAGGATTTATTTATTTCATAAACCTTATCCAGGCCCCCGACTAAAAGGCGTTTAAGATAAAGTTCGGGCGCTATTCTCATAAAAAGGTCGGTGTCGTAAACATTGTGATGAGTTTTAAACGGCCTGCCTGCAGCTCCGCCTGGTATTGGATGAAGCATCGGGGTCTCCACCTCCAAATACCCACGCTCGTCGAAAAATGACCGTATTCTGTTTATAAGCTTACTGCGGAATACAAATATCTCTGTTACCTTATCATTGGCAATAAGATCTAAATATCTCTGCCTGTACCTTGTTTCAATATCCTTTAGGCCATGCCATTTTTCAGGAAGCGAGCGTAATGCTTTGGACAACACTGTAAACGATTTTACGTTTAGGGTAATTTCGCCTCTCTGGGTTTTTAACAGCTCGCCTTCTACGCCTATTATATCGCCGATGTCTATCTGCTCTTTGAATATTTTATAGCTGGCCTCGCCCAAGACATCCTTGCGGAAATAAACCTGCAATTTTCCCGTATAATCTTTTATATCGCAGAACGCGCTTCCGCCATGGCCTCTTATGTTTATAAGCCTGCCGGCAGTTTTTATGGCTTTGCCTTCCTGGTAAGCGTCTGTTATGGCCTTAAGCGCGTCTGTTTTGCCAAATTTACGGCCATAAGGCTCTATGCCCATTTTTTCCAGGGCCTGCTTCTTATTAAGTCTTATATTAAATATATCATCCATAATTAAACTAATAATTTCTTAAGAATGCGTTACGAATATTTTCTGTTTATTATATAGTATCGCTTTGGGGGTGTCAAGATTTAGTTAATATCGCTTTAAATAAGCTTGGAATGTTGCTCGCTTGTTTAAGCGAAGAGTATTATTGTTAAAATTAATAGTAAGCCTTTATGCCAATTGCCGAGAGCGACTATCAAAAATTGCGAAAACAAACGCGAAAGCAGTGAGCAATTTTTGGCTACAGCGAGCCAAGGCCGCGTTTGCCTTGGCGAGCGACAAGCGAAGGCAATGGCATAAAGGCTAAGGTGTAGCTTTAGCAAATAATGCTCAAGCGACAATCCCTAAATTTCTTGCATTAGAGGTTTTGTAGTTGTATAATCTGTTGCTATGCGGAAGATAAGCCTGATTATTACCATACTAACTATTATTTTGTGCGGTCTTCTTTTTGTTTTATATTTTAACCGCACTGTTATACCGCAAAAGGTAAAAGTTGCCCTTGAGAATTCATTAGGCGCGCAGAGCCCCTATTCTCTCTCCATCGACGCTGTAAAATTCTATATATTCAAAGGCTTCCAAATCAGCGGCGTAAAAATTACTGAAAAACAAAACCCCGAAGCTCTGCTATTTTCTGCGGATAAAATATTTTTTAAGGCAATACCTTTACCCTCATTCCGCGGCATTAAAATAATAATACCCTCTTTATCCGTAGATTCGCCGCATATAGCGGTGGCGCGCGGCGCGCAGGGTGATATCAATGTTGCCGGGTTATTATCGGAATTAAGTAAGGGTAGTAATACAAAATCAAATATTAATATCACCGTCTTAAGGGTACTGCTTAAAAACGGCGAGGCAACATTTGCTGATTCCTACCAAGACAGGCAATTTAAAAAAACCGTGACAAATTTAAAAGCAAACCTTAAATTTCTCATCTCAGGCGCGGTTAATTTCTCAGTCTCCGGCCAAATAGGCAATGAAGGCTCATCTCCCAGCCAGTTTTTATTTAACGGAAGATATTTTACCAAATCCGAGGACTTGGTCCTAAAGGCCAACATAAAAGATATGCCTCTTACTCAATATCTTAATACCTACGCGCCGGTAAAAGACTTCACGGTCTTAGCCGGCCTGTATGATTTAAAGGGGACCTTTTCAACCAAGGGCTTAAAAAACATAAAATCGCAGGTTGAGCTTTTCGCCAAAAACGCTGAAGTAAGCATAAAGGGTATTTCCGCCAAGGGCGAGGCAACGTTGCGCGGGACATTGTCTTTTAATGTTTCCGCAATCAGTGAAATAAATTACGACATGGACTGCGATATAACAAATACTACTGTCGGCGCAAATTACGATTATCTTGATAAAATAACCATAACCAGGGCCGCGCTGAATTTAAAAACAAAGCTTTGGAATATTAAGAGCCTCGACGGTATTATATACAAAGGCCCTTTGACAATAAGCGGCACAATAGAGAGCCCCTTAACCTCGCCGAAGGTGAACTTAAAAATATCATCTGAATTTGACAGCGCAAATGTCAAAAAAGCCAAAGAATTCGGTATTAACGCAGGGTACATAAAAGCAACAGCCAACCTGTTTTCTCTGCCGGAAGGCGGCCTGGAAATAAAGGGAAACACAAAATTATCCTCTTTAAATTTTAAAAAGGATGATCTTTTTCTGGGCGGGGATTACACCGTATACAGCCGTTTTATAACAGACGCTGCTTTCACTACTATATCCGCGTATGAGGGTGACATAGCTATTAAAAACGCCAAAATAGGTTTCCTAAGCAACATGCCCTTAATACAAAACGCCGAAGGTAAAATCCTGTTTCAGAGCAAATCCATTTCAATAAAAGACCTGACCGGCATTATGGCTGATTCAAAAATAAATATAAGCGGGAAACTCGATTACACAAAAGAGCTGCCGCTTATTGATATAAATATTTCCTCGAAAAACGTAGATTTGGGCGAATTTATAAAGGCCCTGCCTGAGGAAGCAAAAGCAAACCTGCCTCAGTTAAACATGGCAGGCAACGCAGACGTAAACATAAACATATTAAGCAATACTGCCAACCCAGGTTCACTTACTTACCGGGGCAATCTAAAAATATATAAAGCAACCGCCACGCTGCCGTATCTTGAAGGCAGAATAGATGAGCTAAGCTGCAGTTTAATCTTTGAAAAAAATAACATTGCATGGGAAAACCTTAGTTTCATATATAAGAATAAACATTACAAGTCAAGCGGGACAGCAAGCGATTTATCAAAACCGCTTATAAGTGCTGTTTTGGATTCAGATATCCTGCACGCAAAAGGTATTATAAAAATACAGGACAATAATATGTCCATAACAAAGCTTGACATTGTATATGAAAATTCATCATTACAGCTTGAGGGCTCACTCACCAACTTAAAAGACCCGGCAGCCAATATATCGGGAAATATAAGATTAGATCTGGAAAAAATAAAAAATATTCTGCCTAAGTACAAAGACATTGCCGAAAAAATAAAACCAAAAGGGCAGATTGCCGCTTCTTTTAATTTGATTGGCCCACTTAAGATTCTTGAGCTTTGGAATATGCAGGCAAAATTTCAATCTGAAAATATCATGCTTGATAAGTTTTCACTTGGCTCTTTGAACGCAAGCCTTATATTGCAGGATAAATTTGCGCAGCTTTCCCCATTTACGCTTTCTCCTTATAATGGGACCATAGACGCGACGGCAAGGCTTAACTTAAACGGAGAAAAAAAACCTTATATCATAAATATAAGCGCAAAAAATATAGACTTAAATGCCCTTATAGCTGATACCGATATAAATAAAGATAAAATTAAAAAGGTAAAAGGTATTCTCGCTTCTGATGCCACGCTTAACGGCTATCTTAATGATAATAATTCCTTAAAAGGAAATGGCTGGGTGCAGGTATCGCAGGGGTATCTCGGAGATTTTCCGGTTGTTGACAGCCTTTTAAACGCGATACTCGGCATACCCGTCGAATACCTGACGCTAACCGACGCGTTCGGAAATTTTACTATTGCGGATAAAAGGATATACACTGCGGATTTTAGAATCTTAAGCCAGAAGGCTGCCCTGCTATGGGAGGGTTCCCTTGGTTTTGATTCAAGCCTGGATTTTGGCATAACAGGCAGGTTTGCCGAGGATATATCAACAAAGACCAATGCTTTTGGAAAAATCGCTTCTGCGGTCTTAAGCGAGGCCGGCTCTTATATTGTAGAGATAAAATTAACCGGCACATTGGCGCAGCCAAAATATGCGCTTGTGCCTTTTTCGGTCGATAAAATAATTAAGGAAAAACTTGGGGATAAGCTTAAGGATGCTTTAGGAAAAATCTTTGAATAATGGCCTTTGCCTTTTTTAACGCCTTTGCGCGATGGCTGATCCTGTTTTTAAAACCCGGCTTCATTGCAGCAAAGGTATTTTTATATCCCTTTGGTACAAACACCGGGTCATAACCAAACCCAAGCGAGCCTGTCGCCTGTTTTGTTATAGTGCCGTATATTCTGCCTTCTGCCACGCCTATAACCTTATTGTTTTTTGCTACAACCGCAGTACAAATAAAAAAGGCGTCTCTTTTCTTTTTCCCGGCCATATTTTTCAGTAATTTTAATAAATTCTTTCCGTCGTCCTGAGCCGGGCCCGCGTAACGCGCTGAATTAACACCCGGGGCCCCGTTTAGGCTTTTCACCACAAGGCCTGAGTCATCGGCAATTACCAGGGCATCTTTGAACAGGCGCGATATGGTAATTGCCTTTTTTTTGGCATTGCCTATAAAAGTGTTTTTGTCTTCTTTTACATCGGGTATGTTTGCCCTGAGCTCATGAAGGCTTTTGACCTGAACGCGTAACCCTGTGAGCAGTTTTTTTAATTCTTTCAGCTTTTTTTTATTTTTTGTAGCTATTATAAGGGTTCTCATATCTCCAGTTTTAATATCTGCTTTTGTTTCTTTACAAGTTTTTCTATGCCGCCTTTTGCGACTTCAAGCATATTGTCCATGTCTGTTTTTGTAAAGGGCTTACCTTCTGCGGTGCCCTGTACCTCTATTAATTTTCCGCTGCCTGTCATAACTATATTCATATCCACCTCAGCCTTGGAGTCTTCCTCATATACCAGGTCCAGCATTATCTTGCCGTTTATAATACCCACACTGACAGATGCCACATAATCATTTAAAGGTATATTTTTTATAAGGTCATCTTTCCTTATTTTTTTAAGCGCCTCTGCCAGCGCCACAAAAGCGCCCGTAACACTTGCGGCGCGGGTGCCACCGTCTCCCTGCAGGACATCGCAATCAAGCCATATGGTGCGCTCTCCCAGGGCGGACATATTGACAACCGAGCGCAGGCTTCGGCCTATGAGCCTTTGTATTTCCTGGCTTCTTCCCGATGTCTTAAAACGCGATGAATCACGTGCAATCCTGCTTCTGCAGGAGCGCGGTAACATACCGTATTCTGCCGTAACCCAGCCAACGCCTTTATCTCTTAAAAAAGGCGGGACACCGTCTTCTACTGAAGCAGAGCAGATTACTTTTGTGTTGCCTGCCTCAATCAGACATGAGCCTTCAGCATATTTTAAAAAATCTTTTTTTATTGTAATTTCTCTTAAAGCAAGGTTTGAGCGGCCGTCATTTCGCATAAATATTCCTCCCTTTGGAATCAATTCCTACGATAACTGGAAAATCCTTCACTTTTAATCTGTATATTGCCTCAGGGCCAAGTTCCGGATACGCTATTTTTTCAGCGTCTTTTACCCTTAAAGCCAGATACGCGCCTGCGCCTGCAGGCGCAACAAAATATACGCCTTTATGCTTTTTGAGTTCCTTTACAACTTCTGTTGAGCGGTTTCCTTTGCCTATAACTGCCAAAAGGCCTCTGGATAAAAGCGCGGGCGTAAACTCATCCATTCTTTTTGAGGTTGTGGGGCCGCAGGCTCCTATGGGCATTCCTTTTTTGGGGGGCGTCGGGCCGCAGTAATAAATAATGCTCCTTTTTAAATCCAAGGGCAGCTTTTTTCTCTCAACAATACATTCACACATCCTCTTGTGCGCCGCATCCCTGGCAGTATGAAGAATTCCGGACAACAAAACCTGCTCTCCTGCTTTTAGTTTCGCCGCCTCTTTTTGTGTTAACGGTAATTGTATCTTTTTCATGGTTCGACTCGTTTCACTCGCTCACCATGACCCTGAGCGTAGTCGCATGGGTCATATTACCACCGTCGCGCTCCTTAATGCGTGACAGCTTATGTTCACGCTTACGGGCAATCCCGCGATATGCGTCGGATATGTCAAAATATTAACTCCCAGGCACGTGGTTTTTCCGCCTAATCCCATCGGGCCTATACCTGTTTTGTTTAATTTTTCCAGAATCTCTTTTTCTATTTTTGCGATATGCCTTTTGGGGTTATTTTTATTTATCGGCTTTAAAAGCGCTTCCTTAGCCAGTGAGGACGCCTTATCTATTGTGCCGCCTATGCCTATGCCCAGAATTACCGGAGGGCAGGCGTTCTGCGCTATTTTTTTCGTGCTTTCCACAATAAATTTTACTACTTCGCCGGCAGAGGCAGTAGGATTAAACATGTTTATGAATGAAGAGTTCTCACTGCCAAAGCCTTTTGGCATTACGGAAATTTTTATTTTCTCTCCTTCTATAAAATCATAATGTATGATGCAGGGCGTGTTGGTATTTGTGTTTTTCCTTAAAAACGGGTCACTGACCACTGATTTTCTTAAAAAACCTTCTTTGTATGCTTTGGCTATAGCCTTGTTTATTGCCGTGGTTATATTGCCTGAAACCTGCGCGCTGCGCCCGATTTCACAGAAAACAACAGCCACTCCTGTGTCCTGACATATGGCTATTTTTTCTTTTTTTGCGATACGTGAGTTTTCTATTAATATCTTAAGCATATTTTTCGCGAGAGGCCTTGTTTCTTTTTTTAAGGCCCTTTTCAGGGCATCGAGTATGTCTTTACGCAATATGAAGTTAGCCCTTAGCGCCGCCTCGCATACCTTTTGCTCTATTATCGCTGTATTTATCTTTCTCATTGTCTCCTACCTCGTAATGACGAAGAGTATTCCCGCGTTACTGTCGTCTTTATGCCTCCGCGGACATTGAATTCGCATGTGATTTTTGCCTGGCGGGGTTTAGACGATGCGACAAAATCATCGAGAATCCTGTTTGTCGCGTGTTCGTGGAATATGCCTGTATTCCGGTATGAATATAGGTAAAGCTTGAATGATTTTAGCTCAACACACAGTTTATCAGGCGTATATTCTATAATAATGTTTGCAAAATCAGGCAGTTTTGTCTTTGGGCATACGCAGGTAAACTCCGCACTCTCAAGGCGCACCTGGTAATTTTTATCCGCGTATTTATTTTCTATTGTCTCTATGCGCGGGGTCTTTAATTTTCTTACACCTTCCTGCAGCCCCTTGTATGAATTTTTTGTGTTTTTCACCCAGCCCTTCCTTCCTCCCCCGCCTCCTTCCATTAGGAAGGGCGGGGTTCATTTTAACGCGCTCCCAATATCTTATGTACCTGCGGTATAACCAAAACGTTTCTTAATGTCCTTAAAGCATATTCCTGCAGTTTAAATAACGCAGGCGTGCTTATCTTTACTTTTTTGCCGGATATAACCGGTTGAATGACAAGCGTTATGTTTTTATCGACTGAGCTTAACAGGGCTGTTGCCTTTTTAAAATCCCGGCTTTTTAATTTATCCGAGACAATAATTTTTACAAATATTTTTTTAAAACGCACTAACCTGATAAACTCTTTGTGAAACCTCCAGAGAGCCTTCTGTTTCGCCACGCTCGGAAGCTTTATGTCAGCGCACACATAATCAATATACCTTAGCACTCTCTTTAAAGCGCGCGGTAGTGTCGCGTTGGTCTCCAGGTAAATTTTGTAACCTCTATTTTTTAATTCCGGCAAAAGCTTTTCCAGAAATTCCGCATGCAACAGCGGCTCGCCGCCGGTCAACGAAACTGTATGGTGCTTTACTTTTTTGTTTAATTTTCTTATTTTTAAAATTATATCTTTTACTGCCAACTTTAAGGCGCGCCTGTTTCTAGCTGTATCGCAATATGCACAATTTAAGTTACAGCCGGCAAACCTTATAAAAATCTGCCTTTCGCCAACATAAGGGCCCTCTCCCTGTATTGATGAAAATATCTCAAGAATACCGGCGGTTTGCACTGTCTTCTACTTTTGCCTCCTTAAAACCACGCGCGCGGATACGGCACGACGGACAGAGATTACAGGGATATTTGCCGCCTCTGTAGCAGGACCATGTCAATTCAAGCGGCACTCCCAGGTTTACGGCCGTTTTTACTATCTGAGCCTTGCTTTTATCCTGAAGCGGGGCGATAATTTTAAATTTATCAACGCTTAGGCCGGTCCTGGTGCCTTTATTTACGGCTTTTTCAAACGCTGCTAAAAAATTTTTCCGGCAGTCCGGGTAATTGCTGTAATCTACCTGGTTTGTGCCTATTATTATGGCGCGGGCATTTTTTGCTTCGGCAAAGGCCGCGGCAAAACTTAAAAATATAATATTTCGCGCCGGAACATAAGTCAGCGGTATGGTTTCTTTTCTTACGTTTTTAGCAAGCCTTATATTTTTGTTAACCAGGGAACTCCCCGCTGCCCCCAGATTAATATTTAAAATTTTATATTCGGATCGCGCTTTTTCTGCAATTAGTCTTGCGCGGTTTATTTCCTTTTTATGCCTTTGGCCGTAATTAAAAATCAGGCAGAAACATTTATAGCCTTTATGCCTTGCCCAGAAAAGCGCTGTCGCGGAATCCAGGCCTCCTGATAAAAGGACAACGGCCTTTTTCACCTTAAACACCGTAACTTGCGCAGGAAGTGGTGGTTTCCCATACGTATACTTTTTTTAAAGCGCACTTTTTACCGGTGAGTTTGCTTAAGCTGTCAAAAACAAATTTCGCTATTAATTCCGAGGTAGGATTGTTTATTTTGAAAAATTTTACTTCATTTAAATTTTTATGGTCAAGTTGGATTAATATTCCCTCAAGCATGCCTTTGGCTTCATGAAAATCAATAGCCAGGCCGGTTTTATCAAGCGTATTTTTTGCGAATATAACCTGTACTCTCCAGTTATGGCCATGCAGGTTCTCGCATTTGCCTTTATAGCCTCTTAAGCTGTGGGCCGCGCTAAAACTTGATTCAACAATTATTTCATACTGCATTTTATGCATAATAATCACTTTCTTTTACCAGATAAACGAATTTGAGCTGTCTTCCTAAAAATTTTTCCCCTATTTTTTTAAACCTGTAGGGCTTGTCAGTCAGAAAAAACTTTACTTTTCCATTCCCCGGCTTTTCTGACGCTATGCCTAGATCATTTATCAGGTATTTAACGCTTAAGGCTACCTCTTTTGCGGAATCAACGAGCCTTACGTTTTTACCCATTACCTTTTTAATGGATGGCTTAAGTAAGGGATAATGCGTGCATCCTAATATCAGCGCGTCTATTCTGTTTTTTTTAAGCGGCGTTAAATACTTTTTAATTACGTCTACCGTCACCTCTTCATTCAGCCAGCCCTCTTCTATCAACGGCACAAACAAAGGGCAGCTTTGCGCGAAAACTTTTATAAGCGGGGCCTGCCTCTTTATCCTGTTCTGATATGCCCTGCTGTCTATTGTTGCCTTTGTGCCTATTATGCCTATGCGCTTGGCGATTGTTGCCTGCTGCGCCTTTTTAACTCCGGGTTCTATCACGCCTACCAGAGGGACTTTAAAATTTTTGCTTAGTTCGCTCAGGGCAAAACTTGAAGAGGTATTGCATGCTATGACTATTAATTTTACTTTATGCCTTAAAAGATACAGAGCGTTCTGCACTGAAAATTTTATTATGGTACTTTTTGATTTATTTCCGTAAGGAACCCGCGCCGTATCCCCAAGATATATAATATCCTCCCCGGGCAAAAGCTTTATGAGCTGCCTTACGACTGTAAGCCCGCCTAGCCCTGAATCAAACACTCCTATAGGTTTGTTCTTCACCCCGCTCTTTCTTAGGCTGAGAAACTTCCTGGATTTAAAAAGGGCGGGGTTCATCTGGTAAACCCATCTGTCTTTTCGTACCTGTGTTTGTAGGTAATTATGCCGTCAGCTATTGCCCTGGCAAGGTCCTGCTGATAACGGATACTGTTTAATTTCATGGCTTCTTCCTTATTTGAAAGAAAACCTACCTCAACCAGCACCGCCGGCATCTGCGCGCCTTTCAGCACATAAAATTTTGCTGTTTTGACGCCTCTATTTTTGGTGCCCAGCGCCTTGCATATTTCCTGCGACACGCTTTCTGCAAGGTCGGTGGACTCGGCCCTGTTTTCAGTGCATAGCATATCCCATAAAGTCGCTGCTACAGCTTCTTTGGGCTTAAAAGCGCAAAAAGAAGACTTTTCGTATTGCAATGCCGCGTTTTCCGAAGCAGCCGTAGCCCTGGCAAAATCATCCACGGCGTCTGACAGGTAAAAAACCTCTACGCCGTTTACTGATCTGTGCCTTGCGGCATTAACGTGTACACTTACAAAAAAATCCGCATTTCTTTCATTGGCTATCTGCACTCTCCTGCCCAAAGATATAAAGTTATCTCTGTCTCTGGTCAGTATTACGTTTATGCCTTCATCGCGTAAATAAACGCCCAGTTGTTTGGCTATATATAAAGTAATGGTTTTTTCTTTTATGCCCTTGGGCGACATTGTGCCTGGGTCTTTTCCGCCATGGCCTGCGTCAATGACTACGGTGCGCATAGCGTATTTGATGCCTTGGGGGGTTAGTATTCTTTTGCCGGCAAATACCTCTTCAAGATAAGGCATAAAAGAAGCGGGAACTACAACTTTACCCATGTATAATTTTGTGACAGCGCCCATCTTATATGGCCTGCCGTTTACAACTGCCGCGTCTGTGCCCACGCAAAAGAAAGCCTTTATGCCTCTTTTTTCTATTTCGAGCCTGCGGGTAACTAAATCCCATGAATAATTTGCGCCGTAATTTTGAATTATTACACTGGCAGGAACGTAGCTAGTGCCGTCTATGCAGTAAAGCGCTTCCTTAAAAAGCGTTACGGTTTCCTTTTTGGGCACAGTAGCGCAGCCACATGCGAAAAAGATTATGGCTAGTATAATAAATATTTTTTTCATAAAAATGCTGCTTTGATGGTGGCGCCGAATCTAGCTATGCCGCTTACCGCGGCATTGCGCTATCTTCGGCATCCACCAGAAATTTACTTGCCGTAAATTTCTGGTGGAGGCGGAGGGAATCGAACCCTCGTCCCTGAGCGATTAACAAGAGGCTCTACATGCTTATCCTGTGTTTTAAATTCGCGCTGCGAAACTTGCGCAGGAACAATTCCCGCGGCGCTAGCTTTTTAAAATCTTATTCCGGAATTAAAAGCTAAAACTCCGGAACCAGCCTATTATCAACGCCAGGCCCGTGCGCATAGGCTCGCACGGCTGACGGTAGCCGCGCTTAGGCAGCTAACGGAATCATAGAAGCGATTCCTGCGTTAACAGGAACTACTTCCATGACTTTGGTGCGAAGTGTGTCCGCACTTATCAATTTAGTCGGCTTTTTACTAGGCCAACCGACTAACCTAGGCATGCTCCTTCTTGCTAAAACACGTCAAGTCGAACCCTGTTCGCCCCCGAAATTATTTCACTCTCGACTTAAGGGAACGCTGCATTTCCCGCTCAACTTGCTGTTTGCGTATCTTATCCCTTTTATCAAAGAACCTTTTGCCTTTAGCTATCGCGATTTCCAGCTTTGCCATACCTTCTTTAAAATATAACTTTGTTGGAACAGCGGTATAGCCTTTCTGCGAAATAAAACCTGATAATTTATTTATCTGAGATCTGTGCAGTAATAACTTGCGGACCCTCATGGGGTCTGGGGCGGACTGGCCGCTTTGTTTATAAGGGCCTATGTGCATCCCGAAAACAAAAGCCTCGTCCTGATTTATCCTGACGAAGCTGTCGTTTAGATTGGCTTTTCTTTCCCTTATGGACTTTACCTCTGCGCCTTTAAGCTCTATACCTGCTTCAAACCTCTCAAAAAGCACATAATCATAGCCTGCTTTTCTGTTAGTAGCTACAATATTGTCCATGGCAAGTTTTTAAGTATAACATATATATTAGTAAAAGGCAAGGCGTAAAAATGGTGCAGGAGGAGGGAGTTGAACCCTCAAGCCTTGCGGCATACGCTCCTGAAGCGTACGTGTTTGCCAGTTTCACCACTCCTGCGCGATAAATGCTTGATTATTGCTTCTTTTTTAAGGACAAAGTTTTAAGAAGAGTGCCAAAGGTATGGACTATCTGCTGCAGCGGCAAATTTTTGCTTATATAGCCTGACGCACCCTTTTTCATTGATTCGTCTATGAGTTTTTCGTCATATCCGTAAGCCGTAAGCATAACAACTTCTATGGTAGGGTCTATCTTTTTTATCTGCTGCAACACCTCTATGCCGTTCATATCCGGCATTTTTATATCCAAAAGCACTACGTCGGGCCTATTCTTCCCTATCATGTCCAGCGCAGCCTTGCCGCCTAAGGCGCTTTCCGTATCGTAATCCTTTCTTCTGAATAAATCCTGAAACAGGTCTAATACATCTTGTTCGTCATCCACGATTAATATTTTCATATTGTCTCTCCTGATTTTATAATAAAAGTAAATTATTCCGCAGCCGGCAACTCGACGGTAAAGGTAGTGCCTTTACCGTGGGTGCTTGCTACCCTTATCCTGCCGTTATGCAATTCTATAATTTTCCGGCAGATAGCCAGGCCAAGCCCTGTACCTGTGTCCTTTGTGCTAAAAAACGGATTAAATAATTTATTCAACTGCTCATCTGTCATGCCCTCGCCGGAATCCTTTACCAGCACTTCAACGCAGTTTGTATCTTTGTTGTGCCTCGTTGTGATTGAAAGCTCGCCGCCGTTAGGCATTGCCTGGCACGCGTTTACGCCCAGATTTACAAAAACCTCCTGAAGCTGGTTAAAATCTCCTTTGACCGGTGGCAAGGGTTTTTCAAGTTGCTCTTTCCACGTAATTTTTTTAAACTCCGGGTGATAGCTTAACAAAGGGGCTATACTTTCCAAAAGCTGGTTTAAGTCCAATGGTTTTACTTCCGGCTTTTTTGCCCTTGAATAAGTAAGGAGCCTGTCAACGACACTTCGCATACGCTGCGATTGCGCCTTTATGGTATCCAGCGTCTTCGCCAATTCTTCGGGTATTTTCTCGTCTTCCATCATGTCAAGCCTGCCCATGATTACCAGCAGGGGATTATTTATCTCATGCGCTACACCGGAAGCAAGCTGGCCGACTGCCGCCATTTTTTCCGATTGTATCATCTGCTGTTCCATTTCCTTTTCTTCGGTTATATTCTTGGCTACGTACGTATAGCCTATGGTCTGGCCGTCTTTATTAAGAAGCGGCGTAATGGTAAGGATAGCCGGGAATTCAGCGTCACCTTTTCTGAGGAGTTTAATCTCCTGCTCAAACTTATTATTTTTTTGTATCTGGTCCGATATGCTTTTAATAATCTCCGACCGGTTTTGTTTCGGATAAATCATCGAAATGTCTTCCAGGTATGCCTGGTCTTCCGGCCAGCCGAATATATCTCTTGCCCCCAGGCCGTAGTAGGTAATTTTTCCTTCCAGGTTAGTGGTCATCAGCGCATATTCCCGTATACTTGAAAGAATATCTTTGAACTTCTGGCCATGTACGTCTATGTCGTCTTCCGTAGTTTTTTTGTCGGTTACATCATGAGCTATGCAAAGCAGGCCGACATTGCTTCCCTTCTCATTTTTAATAGCGGCAACCCTCCACGAAAACATGCACTGCGAACCGTCCTTCCTGATAATGGCGCCTTCATAAGTTTTTGAGCGTATGCTTACCAGGCAGCCTTTCATAACCGCCTTAAACATCTCTTTTCGCACCTGTTGCCCGCCATGAAGCAGGTCAAGCCAGTTGCTCTTAAATATCTCTTCCCTGGTATAGCCTGTAAAAAATTCCACCAGCTCGTTGCACATAAGCGCCTCGCCCTCGGGAGTGCTGAAAATAATAAGGCTGTTTGCCTGCTCCACAAGCTGCTCCAGGAAATATTCGGAACAGTTCGGCGGAAGGCGCGTCTTTTTATTAAAAAAGAGCAGTTTCTTCCTGGTTAATATCAGGTCTGCGTGGCATTTCATGCATTTACGCCACAAATCATTATACTGCGTTTTACAGCGCGGGCATACCTTCATCTGTTCTTTTACCTTTTTTCGTTAAAAGCTTACGTTTAATTAACTGCCTTTTTATAAAATCAGCGTAATCTATAATTAAAATACCGTTAAGGTGGTCTATCTCATGCTGTATAACTGTCGATAAAATCCCGTCCGCATTTATAACTATTTTTTTTCCGTTTTCATCCAGGGCAGCCACCTTCACAAAAGAAGACCTTTTTACCCCCACGTTGATACAGGGTAACGAAAGACAGCCTTCCTCTATCAAAGATTTGCCGTATTTATCAATAATCTTCGGGTTTATAAGGTTTATAGGGCCTTCGCCTATATCTATAACCGCTATTTGCTTGTTCATGCCTATCTGCGACGCCGCAAGCCCTATGCCTCTATGGGCGTGCATTGTAAATGCCATATCCGCCAGAAGGCTCCTCGTGTTGTCATCTATCACGCCTACAGGAACACATTCAACGCGTAATATTTTTTCCGGGTATTTTTTTACTTCGAGTATATTACTCATCTTGAGGGCCTCTTTTTCTCGGGGATAGTCACCAGCAATATGGTACCCACGGATAAACAGGCGAGCCACAACATGGTAAAGCCGTAGCTTCCTTCGCCGGAAAATATTCCGAATTTCAATCCATTTATTATACCATGAGAAATCGCCGGAATAAGTAAATTTTTTCCTTTTAGAAACAAAACCGCTAAAAGGCAGCCAACTATAAAATTCTCACCCAGGTTAAATACTATCTTTAAAAAATCTATTCCTTCCACGGGCATGAAAATCACATGCCACATGGCAAATATAACGGATGAAATAAGTATCGCCTGCTTTTCACCTTTAAGCGAAAGTTTCTTAACGATAATGCCCCGGAATACCGGCTCCTCGCAAACCAGCTGATACAATATATTAAACAGCACCCAATAAAAAATATTCAGGACAGAAAAATTAATAAACTCAAAATATTTTCCAAACCCCATGGCAGCGCCGAATGCCAGAAGCGGGATAAATATCCCGTAAAATAAATATTTCAGGCTTATCTTCATCCGGATAAAGCTGAAATAAAACGCTATTGTCCCTATGAATATCGCAATAATATAATAAAAATGCTCGTTGTCCAGTTTAAGATTGCCGCTGTATAAACCCCGGGCGAGCACATATTCAAAAAGGACAAACGCCGAAACCACTCCCCACGGTTTTAACCTTCTGTACGGATAGGTCTGGGAGTAAATTTCTATAATCGGTTTTTTATAAACAACCCGCCAGAATATAAACCCTAAAACCCCCAAAAAAAGGCCTATGGCAGAAGCCGGTATAGGGGCTGTTTTTACGGATGCATACTGCATTGCCAGCGATGCGGCAAATATCAGCGCAACAAAAACCCATACATATATTGATTTATTTTTGTCCTGCATTTTTATTTAATAGTTCAAGCACTATTTTGTTTACAAGTTTGCCGTCGGCGCGGCCCTTAACCTTGGGCATTACCGCAGCCATCACCTTGCCCATATCTTTTACGCCCTGGGCCGTTGTCTGGGCTATCGAATCTGCTATTATGCTTCTTATTTCATCCTCGCCAAGTTGCTGGGGCAAATAAGCATGTATGATCAAAAGCTCTTTTTGCTCTTTATCCGCCATTTCCTGCCTGTTGCCTTTTTTGAAACTTTCTATCGAATCCTTATGCTGCTTGATCTGTTTTTGCAGGATATCTATAACGTCATCGTCTTTTAACTCTCTTTGCTTGGCGATAACCGCGTTTTTTATATCCGCGATTATCATACGCAGGCATGACAGCTTTAAAACGTCTTTATTCTTCATTGCCTCTTTCATATCATTGGTAATTTTTTCTTGTAACATGTTTTTCTCCTTAATGAGCCCCCACTGATTCGTTTTGCATTCGCAAAAGCGAATCAAAACGGTGGGGGCGAATTAATCCCGAAGCGTGCGCAGCAGATTTCGTAAGAAATCTGCAAGTGCTTACGCGAGGGATACATATTGTCAATTAAATTCGCACTTATAACTTATGTCGGCCTTGTGGCACTCCATAAGTTATGTGCTCATTTATCTTGCCGAATATTTTCTTGTAAGCGTATATACGAACAGGCCCATTACAAAAACGCCTAAAAATGCCTCGCTCGCGGCAAGCATCTCATAAAATGGCGTTAGTTTAACTGTAATATCCCCAAACCCGACAGTCGTAAAAGAAACTATGCTGAAATACAGACAGTCCCAGAAAATCATGGGCCTTAACATCGCAGCCTGCGTTATCGCATTCGTTAAATAATATAATATAGCATAGGTAAAAACAACCGCAACAGAAAATAAAATTATACGCGCGGGCCTTTCGCCGTAGCCGCAGGTAAGCGCCATAATTAAAGACGGTATATACGCGATGTTTTTTTCTTTTAAAAGCTGGCGCCTGTGCATATGCTTTTCCTTAAAAGATGCCCAGCTGGCGTCATCGTAACGGCCCGTGGATATAAAATACTGCTTTAAATTTCTATAGCCGTCGGCGGCGGATAATGGCCCGCTTTCATCTATCGCATAACCATAAAACAGCATGCCTTTTTTATATAAAAAATTATGCATACTGAGCAGTTTTACGCCTGTTATGTTTACGTTCCAGAATTTAACCGAAAAAAGATTTGCGTTAAACAAATCCACATACGATAAATTGGATTCCGACAGGTTTGCCCCGTTTAAATCGGCGTGCCAGAGCCTGGATGCTGTTAAATCGCAGCTAAACAGCTGCGCAAGCGATAAATTCGCGTTATCTAAATAGGCGTTCTTTAAAACAGCGTGGGATAAATTGCAGTTTTTCATATTTGCCCCGCTAAAATTCGCGCCTGATAAATCGCAAAAAGAAAAATCCGCGCCTGCGCAATTGGTATCTATAAAATCAATGTCACGCAGTCCTGCTTCGCGCAGGTAAAAATCCTTTATAGAATTGCTTTTTTTAATGTGTTCGACGACACCCGTTGCATAGGCCTTTTTATCGGAGATATGCCTCCAGCAAAATTGAGAAAGGCTTATTGCGTTTTCCTTGCAATCTTTATGCTGACATTTTTCCATGCAAATACCCGTCTATTGACCTTGCCGCTATTTTACCTGCCCCGATTGCTGCAATTACCGTAGCTGAACCGGTTACTATATCCCCTCCTGCAAAAATATCTTCCACACTGGTTTGGCTTTTTTCATCAGCTGCTATATAGCCGCGCTTGTTTAAACTCAAACCTGATATTGAATCGAGCAGCAAAGGGTTTGGCCCGTTGCCTATTGCGCATATTACCGTGTCTACGCTGATTTCAAATTCCGAACCTGCAATTGCCACAGGCCTTCTGCGCCCGCTTTCATCCGGTTCGCCTAATTTATTTTTTATACATATCATCTTTTTCAGGCTGCCTTTATCATCGCCTATAAGTTTAACGGGATTTGTAAGCAAATGGAATTCAATTCCCTCTTCTTTCGCGCGCTCTATTTCCTCCTGCCTGGCAGGCATTTCAGCTTCAGACCTCCTGTAAACTATATAAACTTTTTTAGCGTCCATTCTCAGCGCGCACCTGGCGGAATCCATTGCCACGTTACCTGCGCCTATTACAGCGACTTTTTCCCCGACGTTAACAGGGGTGTCATAGTCCGGGAATTTATACGCCTTCATAAGGTTTATTCTTGTTAAAAATTCATTTGCCGAGTATACGCCGTTTAAATCCTCGCCCTCTATTCCCAGGAAATAGGGTAACCCAGCGCCTGTACCTATAAAAAAAGCTTTGAAACCTTCTTTCCTTAATGCCTCTATTGTTTTTGTCCTGCCTATGACATAATTTAATTTTACATTAACGCCTAAGGCTTTTATATTTTCGATCTCCCTGCGAACTATTTTTTTCGGCAGCCTGAATTCAGGTATCCCGTAAATTAAAACCCCGCCGGTTGCGTGCAAAGACTCAAAAACAGTTACCTCATACCCTAAGTTTGCCAAATCAGCTGCGCAGGTTAAACCTGCAGGGCCTGCACCGATTATAGCTACCTTAATTCGTCGTTCGTGAAACGTATTTCGTGAAGCGTCCGATTCACGCTTCACGTACGACGCATCACGATGCTCCATCTCCCAGTCAGCTACAAACCGCTCAAGATACCCTATTGCTATCGGGGCGCCCTTTTTAGCTAAAATACACGTCTTCTCGCATTGATCCTCCTGAGGGCATACCCTCCCGCATACTGCCGGAAGATTGTTGGTCCTTTTTATAATATCTATTGCTTCTTTATATTTTTTATTTTTTATTGCCTGAATAAATCCGGGTATATCAACTTCCGCGGGGCAGCCTTTTACGCAATAAGGCTTTTTACAGTTCAGGCACCTCGCAGCCTCGGCAATTGCCTGTTCTTCTTCAAGGCCGAAAGGAACTTCGTTAAAATTTTTAATACGCTCCTTTGGCAACTGCTCTTTCATTAATTTTTTCTTATGCTCCATGCTTTTTTAATCCTATCCTGCACTCGTATTCCGCAAGCGACTGCTTTTCCTTATCCAAAAAGCGGCCCTGTCGTTTTAATAATTCGTCAAAATCCACCAGGTGAGCGTCAAATTCCGGCCCGTCAACACAGGTAAATTTAGATGCGTTGTTATATTTTACCCTGCAGCCTCCGCACATGCCTGTTCCGTCTATCATTATTGAGTTAAGCGAAACAAGGGTTTTTATTTTGTAAGGCAGAGTAACGCCTGCTACCGCTCTCATCATCACAACCGGGCCTATGGCATAGACAAGGTCATATTTTTCCTTGCCTATTAACTCCTTTAATACGTCGGTAACAAAACCTTTTCTTTCGTATGAACCGTCGTCTGTTGTTATGTAAAGTTTAACCCCGAGGCCTTTTAGCTCCTGCTCGCATATAAGCAGCTCCTTATTCCTTGCGCCTACTATTACGGTTACATCATTGCCCGAGCGTTTATATGCCTTTGCTATCGGGTAGGCCTCCGCGGTGCCGACGCCGCCTCCCACGCATATGACCCTGCCTATTTTATCGGCGCACACAGGGTGCCCAAGGGGGCCTGCTACGTCTGTGATATAGTCTTTTTCTGTTAGCGCGCAAAGTTTTTTGGTGCTTAAGCCCACAGCCTGACACACTACTGTAAGGGTGCCTTTTTCGTTATTAACATCGTAGATCGTAAGAGGAAACCTTTCCCCTTTTTCATCGATCCTTAAAATAACAAACTGCCCTGCCTTTGCGGCCTTGGCAACATCGCCTGCCTCAAATTCTAACCGGCAGATATCCTTATTCAGGTGTTCTTTTTTTATTATTTTATGCATGGGATTGTATGTTTATATTTAAAATTTTATTTTTCCAGGGTTCTGGAAGGATAAATGACTTCGCATACGCCGTTGCAAGCGCAGCGTTAGCGTAGTAGTATATAACAAACATTAAGTAATATCAACTATTTTTATGCTCTTTAGCCAGCATCCGGACCCTATATGCAAACTCCTGGTTATATTCTCTCGTAAGAATCTTTTTTGACCCAGCCTATCTTCGCGTCAAAGCGCTTTATCTTGCTCCAGGGGCCTTCGCTTTTTAAAATTACAATTTTGGAACCTTCGTATAATTTAAAATGCGCTGTCGCGTTGTCAAGGGGGGCAAATTTGCAATCCGCGTCCGGGACTATGACAATGGCTTGGCTTCTTTTGTTTATAATGAGCGCTTTATTTACCAGGACAAAAAACCCGGCGGTGAAAATAAGCAAAAGCATTGCTGCAATAAAAATTATAAAGTTGTTTCTCCTGGGTAAAAAAACATTTATGGCAAGCAGCAAAAAGGCGACAATATTTATCACTGCAAGGCGCGCGCACAAGTTGTCTGCGTTTAGGTTGTCATATACCGTATTTAGAAATGACGTGAAATAAGGCGTTACTGCCTGTATCGAGCGGTCTATGATAAGCGAATTCGCATATTCCAGGTTAGCTGATACGTCGGCATCGCCGGGAGAAAGCCTCTTTGCCCTCTCGTAATTTAATATAGCCATCCCAACAGAACCTGTCTTGAAATAGGCATTTCCGATATTATAGTATATACCGGCGCTTTCAAGGCCTGCGTCTATTATTTTCTGGTATGCGCTTATTGCCTCTTTAAATTTCCCCTGCTGATAAAAAGAATTTCCCCTGTCGAAATCTGCAAGGGCAGAGTAATCTGCCGCATACGCCGAAATGCCGCACAAAATAAAAACGCTTATGACGGACAACAAAATTTTAAGCTTCACTTTTTCTGCCTCTCTATGGCGGTTATGGAATCTGTAATATCTTTAAAGAGTTTTAGCATCTTCCCCCTGTCGAATTCCGAGGGTACAAAAACAACACTGTCGTATTCCCTGAAGCATTCGATGAGCCTTTGCGCTGTTTCACTTTCAAGCTGTTTCTCCTGCGCAATCTTTGTTATATCTTTGATTGTTATGCCACCTGACGGGATATAAAATTTATCGCCCAGATATACCTTCAACACCGTAAAAATTTCCGGATAAAATTGCTCAAATTTACCCTGCTTTAATAATGCGTATGCCTTGTTGAGGCCTCCTCTGGCGCGCTTAAAGGCCTTTAAACAGCGCGCGTATGCCTGATCCCGCTTAAGAAGTTTTCTTCTGGATTCTACAATAAGGATACATAGGTAAAAAGCAAAAGGCAATAACTGCAATACCCAGAAGTACCACTTATTAAAAGCGTGGGCGCCTTTTTGCCTTACGTCCTGCAGTGTATCTTTTATGTAAACTATGTCTTTGCCCAGGTCTTCCTTAAGTGAATAAGGTTCTGTTTGTTCTTTGGGCGCAGCTTCTTCAGGCTGCTTTGCAGCCTCTTCGGTTTTAAATATTTTTACTTCAAGCGGGCCTTTTGTTATTTCCCGGTAAGCCTGCGTATCTGGATTAAAAAATGAAAAATTTATCTTGTCTATTATCAGCGTGCCGCTTTTCTGCGGGATTAATATGCTCTTAAATGTTTTTACGCCCTTTCCTGTGCCGGTTTCGGGCTCGGAAATTTTAAAGCCGCTTGCCGAAATTGGCGGGGCCGGTATCATGCTCAGATTGCCTGAACCGGTTATTTTCATTATAAGGGTGACTATCCCGCCTGTGTTTATTTCCTTGGGCTCCACATCCGCGTCAAAATCAAAACTTCCAACCGCGCCGGAAAAGCTTTGCGGTTTGCCTTCGGCCGGAAAACTAAGCACGTTAACGATAATGGCGGGCGAGGTAAATATTGTGGCGCTTTTGGCATATTCATATTCCGATTCCGCGATTCCTCCGGATATGCCCAGCGCGGGTTTTTCCCTTTGCGTCAGGACATTACATTTTACCTGGGCAGGCCCGAGTTTAAGCTTTCCTGTTTTAGCAGGCGATATAACAGCATCAAAAATTACTACTTCGTAATAATTATTCCTTATCTGTTCCTGCTGCCTGCGCGGATTTGAAAATTCGCCTATTAAAAAATTATCGTGCGCAACCGTAGGATATTCAACATCCGTCAGCGAAATTGTCTTTTTGTTTACATAAAATTTCACCTCAAGGCGCGCGGGCTGGTTTAGATAAAGGGTATCTTCATTTATTTTTAAGGCGACAAATACCGGTTCGTTAGAAACCGGCGTGGCTGTTTTTTCCGCAGCTAAATTCTGTTCAGCCTGCCCTGCTTTGGCCAGGGTTGTGGTTACCTCGACGCTTATAGGCTGTGTAGAAAAACTTCTGCCGTTAAAATCAAAAGTGGCGGGTATTATGACAAGAGTGCCTGATTTTTTTGGAGTAAGCATATACCTGTGTTTTGTTGCTTTTACAGGTAAATTATTATATTTGGTAACAATGGTCATGGAATTTAAATATCTTGAATCAAAATTATCCGTGGCAGGCAGATGCGGAGGCGGCATGTCCTCTGTTTCATAACATATAATGGTCAGTATTACAGCTTCTCCGGTATTAATGCTGGTTTTATCAATACTGGCCTGGCAGTTGTTTTGCTGGGCAAAAGAAGTATTGGGTATTGGGTATTGAGTATTGAGTGTTAGAAATGCTAAAAATATGATATTTATAATAATATATAATTTTCTTTTTTTCATGTCTTTCTCAACTATTAACTATCAGCTATAGACCATTGACTATATACTACCAATTTTTAAGCACTTTTTCATTAAAATTTTTACGCTTACGTTCCTTTTCTTCCTCCGAGTAAGACCTCTGCCTTTTTTTATAATCATCCAATATCATATCGGCCTCCTTTTTTGACATGGTAGGCGTGGTCTCTTCTATGTCTTGCGGTGACGGTTGTTCTGCAGGTGTTTCCGGGGCAGAGGATTGTTGCTGCTGCTGCTGTTGCTGTTGCTGCTGCTGCTGTTGTTGCTGCTGTTGCTGTTGCTGCTGCTGTTGTTGCTGCTGCTGTTGTTGCTGCTGCTGTTGTTGCTGTTGCTGCTGTTGTTGCTGCTGTTGCTGCTGCTGTTGCTGCTGTTGTTGCTGCTGCTGCTGTTGCTGCTGCTGCTGTTGCTGCTGCTGTTGCTGCTGCTTTTGCTGTTGTTGTTGCTGGTTGTTTTGGT